>MAAC01005988.1_pt1 | contig 42301 bp, 32 predicted proteins | sample 1115981 | NCBI WGS metagenome assembly MAAC01 (sample SAMN04961126, study PRJNA320927) | seawater metagenome | isolation source: sample BD02T64 sea water enriched with oil for 64 days | place: USA:Gulf of Mexico | collected 2013-07-27 | reverse complement strand
ATGGACAATGCCAATTAGAAACTGGAAGCCCGCCCTCAATCGCTTTATGATCGAGTTCGAAGACCGCCTTACTGATTACATTTAACCCCGACAGTTACACAGAACTATTTACAGGCTCGGAAAAGAAGAACACGAAAGCCATAGACAGTCTTGCCAAAAAACCCCTCAGTAGAAAAGCCCAACAGAAACAGATCATACCGCCTGGATTAAAATCAGGCTCACTTAAAACTGAAAAACCCTAAACCCAATCGCCACAGCGATTCGACTTAGGGTTTACCGATGTAACTTTACGCGCTAACTTCTTAAATATTTATCCAAGTTAACGGGATTACCATCATCCATAGGTAGATCAGCCTGCTCTCCATCCCGCTTCGCCACTTCAACCACAACAGGCTTTATCGCCGTTGGTTTTTTCGCCGAGACTTTCTTTGCCGCTGGCTTTTTAGCCGCCGACTTCTTTACAGCAGGCTTCTTGTCCGCCGACTTTTTAGCCGCCGACTTCTTCACCACTACCTTCTTACCCGAAGATTTCTTACTAGCGGACTTTTTAGTCTTCTTTTCAGGCGTGGTATCAATATACTCTTCAATTAGATCATTCAAGTTATCCACACGATCGGACAATGTCTGCAAGGCATTAATGGCTGGCATAACACCAAGTCGCTTTAATGCACGAGCAACCCGCGAATCAAATATGTCTTCGATTTTATCTGACGGACTGGGTATTTTATCGAACAAAGTAGACACCTTTTTCAGGGCCGAATCGCTTTTATCATCAACAAGTTGCTTATACTTATCTTCGAACGACTCCCCCCGCTCAATCAACTTATTAAAAAGCTCGCCACTTTCATCCCGGGCCTTGGAAAACGCACCCAAACCAGCAAGCCATATATCCCTATTGCGATCGAGAGCTTTCTCAGTAATCTCCTGACTCTTATCGACGGTCTTCGAAATAATCTCATCATTTTTTTTCAGAAGCTTGATCACTTTTTTATGCTCAAGCATTTTTGAATTAGCCATATCACCTTTCTTCCATTGAAATAATTCATTAACTTCATGCGATTCGATAGACTAAAGACCTGCAATCTATCGACAAAACCTACTGCGACTAATAAGATAACAGCATTATTTAGAGTAAAAAAACTAACTTTATTTTTACCGACTATCAAATACTTAACGAGACCAGTGTCGTGGCAAAACCAGGTACCAAACAACGAATTTTAGATACCAGCCTAGCGTTGTTCAACCACCTCGGCACACCCGACACATCGACCAACCATATCGCTCTAGAGCTCGACATCAGCCCCGGCAACCTTTACTACCACTACCCCAACAAAGAACAGTTGATTGCTACACTCTTCAGCCAATATGAGGCCGCTATTCAGCCGCTATTTGACCAACAACTAACAGAACCTCTGAGTATTGAGGATATTTGGTTTTTCCTTCATCTCAACTTTGAGCTGGCTCTGGAATACCGATTTATCTATCAAGACACCGACTACATCACCCTAAAATGTCCCTCGTTGGCGAAAGGCTTTCAACAGGTACTGGCCAAGCTTTACACCTCCCTCGTAAAACTACTCAGTGCACTTTCCACAAATGGCACTTTGCTAATCACCAGCGAAGCAATGATCGAAGAAACCAGCCTCAACATGCTGCTGGTATGCACGCAGTGGATACACTTCAAAAAACACCTGGCGGGTATCAATGCAGCCGATATCAGTGAAGATCACTTTAACCGTGGTATCTATCAAGCTCTATCCCTCTTAACACCCTACCTCGACCAGGCTCACCAAGAGCATATGTACAACTTACGAAAGGCCTATCGATAAACGCAATAATAGCGCTGTATCAACCAGCCGCTCGCAGGTTCTCGCCCAGACAATGGCGAGCAATAAAAAAGCACATTCTCTCTAAGGCTTGCTCACTTTCTGGAATACCGTCCAAAATAGGGTGCACATGGGTGGTTTTGTGCCACTCGCAAAGATCCGCTGCAACCCCATGCTGCCGCGCTCGCTCAGCGATGCGCACACCATCATCGCGCAACATTTCATTACTGCTGACATGGACTTGCAGAGGCGGAAAACCACTTAAATCGGCATACACCGGAGAAACCATCGGGTCGGTACACAAATGATCACCGAGCACCATATTCCTCACTAAGGGAATGAGCTGATTACTTAATAACGGGTCGGAGGATTCATTGGTAAAAATAGAGGGGCTGCCGAAGGAGAAATCAGTCAAGGGTGACAGCGCAATGGCACAAGCAGGGTTAGCCAGCTCCGACTCACTAATGCGTAACAATGTCGCCAGCGTTAAGTAACCGCCGGCGGAATCGCCTGCAATAACGATATTATCAGGGTTGATCCCCTGCTCCTTGAGTAGCCATTCATAGGCCGCAAAACAGTCGTCATTCGATGCCGGATAGGGGTGCTCCGGTGATAGCCGGTAATCGACCAAGAGAACCCGTGCGTTGGCTGCTGGACCAAAACGCTGCGCCCATTTTTTATACATGCCCGGGACATGAACGACCATGCCGCCGCCATGTAGATAAAGAATGGTGCGGGTCACACCGGGCACATTATTAACCCACAAATACGTATCCTGGCCATCAATAAAATCAACCGGTACGGGCGATGAATGCTTACGGGTTAAAAAACCATCGAGCTTCACCACCCAGCGACGCAGCTTATCGATCGTCGCCTGTTGCTCTTCCCTCTTACTGTTTCGAGCCGCCCTTTTCACCAGAGGCTTCACCATAACGCGCGAAGACGCATTTAATAACTTTATTTGCCAGCTCATAGATTCATCCTTAAATTCATTGCCGCTAAGCGCCCTACCCTAGCAGACAATAGTAGCTTTAGAAAAGAACTATGATTTAAACGCCCGCGGCTTCGTATAACGACCTTAACCAACATCTATGGCCAAAATCACTGAAAAACCCTGAACATCCTCCTCGCTATCAATTACCCCGTGCAGCAACGTCATTTACCGCTAAAATAGAGGCCTATGTACCCCAAGGTAGCGACACAGACAACAATGAACCCACAGTCAACACAACTTGAATTACATTTAACGGTTAACCAAGAGGGAGAGTCCGCCATCGCCCTACTCGCGACAGCCAGTGCCCTGTCAAAACAGGCTGTTAAACAAGTGATGCAAAACGGTGCTGTATGGTTGAGCCACAACGACAACACCCGCCGCCTGCGCCGCGCCAAACATAAACTGCATAGCGGTGACGAACTTCATCTTTATTACGACCTGGCCATTCAGTCTACCGTGCCCCCAACACCCCAACTGATTGCCGATGGGGGCGCTTACAGCGTCTGGTTCAAGCCCCGCGGCATGTACAGCCAAGGCACTAAATGGGGTGACCACTGCGCCATTGGCCGCTGGGTCGAGCGCAAACTCGATCGCCCCACCTTTATTGTCCACCGTCTCGATAGAGCCGCTACCGGGCTGATACTGCTGGCTCATAAAAAACGTAGTGCCGCGGCACTATCGGCACTCTTTGCCCAGCGCAAAATCAATAAACGCTATCGAGTAAGGGTCAATGGCAAGTTCCCCTCAGAACCACAACTCTTTGAACAAGCCATTGATGACCGTGAAGCCCGCAGTCGGGCGTACTTAATAAACTACGATAGCGAAAATAATTGCTCATTGTTGGAAGTTGATATCGAGACCGGGCGCAAACACCAGATACGCCGCCACCTGAGCAGCGCCGGCTACCCCATTATTGGCGACCGACTCTACGGCGCTACTGAGAAGAATTCACCAACAAGAGAAGACCTACAATTACTGGCCTACCAGCTGTCTTTTACAGACCCCTTGAGTGGTGAACAAAAAGACTATTGCGTACCCGAAGCACTGCAACCCCAGCTCATTACCGCGTAAATTTCAGCGCTACCGTCGTTATCCATCACTGCAGACAAATAGTGCCCCAGCCGCCATACTCGAGCCCATAAAAATAAAGGAGTACGTACTATGGGTCCATTAAAAGGCATTAAAATTATTGAACTGGCGGGTATCGGCCCCGTCCCCCTGTGCGGCATGATGCTGTCTGACATGGGCGCAGAGGTCATCCGCATCGACCGCGCGGGAGACCACACGGGCAGCATTACCATTGACCGCCCCAATGACATTCTTGGTCGCGGCCGAAAGTCTATCCGCGTCAACCTCAAAGACCCCGAGGGTATAGACGTCATTTATCGCTTGCTAGAAAGCGCCGATGCTTTAATTGAAGGCTTTCGCCCCGGTGTTACCGAACGCTTAGGACTAGGCCCCGATGCCGTGCTGGCACGCTGCCCGCAAATTGTTTACGGCCGCATGACCGGCTGGGGGCAGGAGGGCCCAATGGCACAGACCGCTGGGCACGACATTAACTACATCGCCATTACCGGCGCCCTTTCAGCCATTGGCAGTAAAGGTGGCAAACCCATACCCCCGCTTAACTTAGTCGGCGACAACGGCGGAGGAGCCTCACTGCTTTTTGGCGGCGTACTGTGCGGCATTATTGAAGCCAAAACCTCGGGCAAAGGCCAGGTTATCGATGCTGCAATGGTCGATGGTGCAGCGACATTAATGGCCGGTATTTATGGCTTTCGCGCCCAGGGTCTTTGGGAAGATAATCGCGGCAGTAATTTCGCCGACGGCGGCGCGCCCTTCTACGATGCCTACGAGTGTGCCGACGGTGAGTATATTTCCATTGGTTCTATCGAGCCTCAATTCTATGCGCTATTGATGGAACTCGGCGGCTTCGATGCCCAAGACCCACTCTTTAAAGAGCAATTTAATAAAAAGAATTGGCCGCGCTGTAAAGAAATAATGACGGATCGCTTTAAAACAAAAACACGCGCTCAGTGGAGTGAAATCATGGACGGCACCGATCTCTGTTTTGCCCCTGTTTTGTCAATGGCCGAAGCACCCAGCCACCCCCACAACGTACACCGTAGTACCTTTGTCGAACTCGACGGCTGGATGCAGCCCGCGCCCTCGCCTCGTTTTAGTCGCACTGTTGAAGAAATTCAGGGGCCGCCGCCGCTAGCGGGTGCCGATACAGAAAAGGTATTACTCGATAATGGTTACAGCCAGACTGAGGTCGATACTTTATTGGCCAACAATGCCGTTGCCGCTACGACTGAAGGCTAGGATGCCTCTGAATAACAAAGCAGTAAGTCGAGAGCAATAGTTCCACTTACTGCTTTTGCAGACACCACTTTGAGAGAAACTTATGCAATTTACTTTTACCGATGAGCAGGAAGCATTCCGCTTAATTGTTCGGCGCTTTATGGATGACAAATCTCCGCGCAGCGAAGTCCGAAAACTAATGGACAGCGAGCAAGGCTACGACGCAGCGGTTTGGAAACAGCTCAGCGAAGAGCTCGGTCTGCCCGGCATTCACATTCCCGAGGCCTACGGCGGCCAGGGTTTTGGTTTTGTTGAACTGTGTATTGTACTTGAGGAAATGGGCCGCGCACTGTTTTGCGCGCCCTACTTTTCCGCTACCGCACTCGCTGCCACGAGCATTATTCAAGCCGGTACGGAACAGCAAAAACTCACTTTATTGCCCAACATTGCCTCGGGCCAAACCTTAGCCACCCTCGCCTTAAGTGAAGCGAATCAGGACTGGCTGCCTGCAAACACTCAATTAAGCGCCACACCCGCTGCCGACAACTATTTACTGAATGGCGAAAAAAGCTACGTGGTCGATGGGCATATCGCCGATCTGTTCATTGTTGTCGCCCGCACACCCGGCACGAAGGGCGATGATGGTTTATCGCTGTTTACCGTGGCCGCCGATGCGCCGGGGCTGAACCGCAGCTTATTAAAAACGCTCGACCCAACGCGCAAACTTGCCCATATTGCTTTCAAGCAAACCCCAGCAACGCTGCTCGGTGAATTAAATACCGGCGGCGCTACGCTGCCCCATATTCTCGACCTCGCCGCCGTTGCACTGGCCAGTGAGATGGTCGGCGGCGCACAAATGATGCTGCAATCGGCCCTCGACTACGCCCAATTACGTATGCAGTTCGGTCGCTTAATTGGCTCCTTTCAGGCCATTAAACACAAGTGCGCCGATATGCTGCTCGATGTCGAACTGGCGAAATCCACCGCCTATTACGCGGCAGCCGCAGCGACAGAGCAAGCCCCCGACCTCCCCGCCGTGGCCTCGCTGTGTAAAGCCTACGCTGCCGACACCTATATGAAGTCTGCCGCCGAATGCCTGCAAATTCATGGCGGCATCGGCTTCACCTGGGAGAACGACACCCACCTCTATTTTAAGCGCGCTAAAAGCTCCGAGGTCTTCCTCGGCGACGCCAACTATCACCGCGACCAACTGGTCCTGCGCTGGGAGAATCAGCTATGAGTGAAGCAACCGTAGAATCAACAGAACAAGCCCTACGCACAGAAGTCCGCACCTGGGTCGAAGCTAACTGGAGTCCTGACGCCAGCCTGCTCGACTGGCGCAACAAGCTCATTGACTCCGGTTGGGGTTGCCCCGCTTGGCCCAAAGAGTGGCACGGACGCGGACTGAGCATTGGCCTCAGCGAGGTCGTCGATAACGAACTGCGCAAAGCGGGGGCAATCTCTGTCGCTAAAGCCGGCGCTAGAATGCTCACCGCCGCCACCATTCTCGAGCACGGCAACGCCATGCACAAAGCTAAATTTTTGCGCCGTCTGTTAACCGGTGAAGATACCTGGTGCCAGCTATTTAGCGAGCCAGGCAGTGGCTCCGACCTCGCCGGGCTCACCACCCGAGCCGATTTCGACGGTGAAAACTGGGTTCTTAACGGCCAGAAAGTCTGGACCACCAGCGCCCATCACGCCCAGTACGGCATCCTACTGGCCCGCACCAATTGGGATGTGCCCAAACATCAAGGCATCAGCTACTTTCTGATTGATATGGAGCAGGCGGGCGTCGACGTCAGGCCCCTACAGCAAATGAATGGCCATGCCTCCTTTAACGAAATCTTTCTAAGCGACGCCAAAATCGCCCCAGAATGGATGCTCGGCAAAGAGGGCAATGGCTGGAAAGTGGCAATGACCACCCTCGCCCACGAACGGCGTCTAGTCGATGGTATTCGCTCCTGGGGGCACGGTGCCAAGGGGCAGGGCCGCATATACGATGAATTAAAAGCAGAGACCGCGAATGTTATGGAGCCCTATAAATGGTATCCACAGCGCGCCGGTCGCGTTGATTTGTTGCTTGAACGCGCCAAGACCACGGGCAGGTACGACGACCCCACGGTGCGACAGGCCATTGCCAAAGTACTGATGGTGGCTAAAGCTGCCGAGTGGACCGGCCGCCGAGTAAAAGCAGCGCACGCATTAGGGCGACCCCCGGGGCCAGAGGGCTCACTGGGTAAGCTTGCCGGGAGTCAGGTCGCCCGCCTCGCCGCACAGGCCCACACACTCATCGCTGGCCAAGATGCCATGTTAACCGGCGACGACGGCGCATTGAATGGCATTATCAGTGAAATTTTGCTCTCCACACCCGCCGAATCTATCGCCGGGGGCACCGACGAAATCCAGCGCAATATTATTGCCGAACGCAGCCTCGGCCTGCCCAAAGAACCGCGCAGCGATGTCAAAAGGCCCTTTAGGGAGGTGCCGAGAAATACGCTGAGTTGATACAGTCTCGCTCAGCTCGAATGCCGCTACCCTTCGAGCTGAGTGTCTGTTTTGTTAAAACCACGGGGCAAGCCCGCCAACCTTAAGAAAATGCACTCGACTGATGAGTGTATTCAAACATCCGTCAAACCATCGTCCCCATATTGATTAGCCGGCCCCTGGCCCTCTTCACCCAATCGCCCCTGCTCACCAAAATGACCTTTACCCGGTACATAATTAAACTCGACACGAATGCCGTCGGGGTCTTCAAATAAAAACGAATAATAACCTGGAGCGAAGTGGCAGCCATCCTCGGGGGCATGAATAATACGAGTGTTGAGCTGCGTTTCAACAAAAGTATAAATACTGTCGACATCTTCTTTACTGCGCGCCCGAAAGCAAAAGTGATGGAGGCCGCTGGTATTTTGATCGAAGACATTACTCTGCTTATCTGCCGGTGCAACCCGCACCAAAATACCCGTGCGGCTGCCAATGCAATACACCGTGTCGTCATTGCGGATGAGGGTTTCCATTTCAAGAAAATGACACAACGCTTCCCAAAAGGGCAGGCAGCGCTCACCGTCATTGACGGTGAGTTGAATATGGGCAATGCCATTCACTTCGACACTCATTACTACAGCCTCTTCTTTGCTCAAGGTAAAAGAATACAGACAAACTACAGATCGGGGTCCTGCTGAAACTCCACTGTATTGCCCGCCGGGTCAGCCGCGAAAATAAACGGATCCATACGTTGGTATTCAATCCCTGCGCCGGTCAAATGCGTTTCTACCGCCTCAATATCTTCCACATAAAAAGCCGTGTGCGGGCCCATGGGGTCAAGTGGCTTGCCGGCCAATTCTGGCAGCACTTTGCGCTCACCCGCTGAATCGTCACATTGGATCACGTGCACCTGGCCATTGGGGAACTGCATCCAAAAACCCGGTATTAAAGCAGCGAGCTGCTCGGGGATATCCCTATCGACGGTCTTAACACCGAGCACATCGACATAGAAGCGACGCATGGCATCAACCTCGACGCGACAGCCCAAGGCAGAGTGGTTTAAACGGGTAATTTTTATCATCGCCAATATCCTTTGATTTCTGCATTATTCATTGATTATGCAGCCATATTACCGCAAAGCCTTTGTAGCCTATAATCCCCCGTTGAATAAATAACACAGGAAGCCACTATGGGTTCTCTAGGAATTATCGCCAACCCTATGTCGGGCCGCGACAGCCGTCGACTCACCGCCCGCGCTGAGTCGGTTAGCCACGAAAGTAAGCGCAACCAAATCAGCCGCATTGTGGTCGGCGCTGTAGCAGCCGGCTGCACCCGCATACTGGCACCCTATGACCCCCGCAGGCTGGTGCTCGGCGCACTGGAAAACATGAACATCGGTGCCGAGGTTGAAGAGATCAGAAATCCCATCACCCACTCCGCAGAAGACACCCGCCAGGCCGTGCGCGAAATGAAAGCCCGCGGCTGCGATGTTATTATTGTTATGGGCGGCGATGGCACCAGCCGTATCGTCACCCAAGTTTGGCAAGATGTGGTGATGATGCCGCTGTCGACCGGCACCAACAATGTCTTCCCGATGTGGATAGAACCCACCATCGCCGGCATGGCTGCCGGCCTGGTGGCCAGCGGCAGGCTCTCGAAAGAGGCAACCACCGACCGGGCAAAAATTATTACCGCCACTTTCGCCAATGGTGAACAAGATATTGCCCTGGTCGATGCGCTGTTTTTACAGGGCGATAGAATCGGCAACCTCGGCCCCTTCGAACCGGAATTTATGAAAACCCTGGTACTGACCCGCGCTGAACCAGATGCCGTCGGCATGTCGCCCCTCGGCGGCCTACTTTGCCCCGCCAGTGCCAGCGATAATTTCGGTGTGCGCGTCGACTTTTGCGGCCACGATGACGGCGGTCACTTACTGCGAGCACCGGTGTCACCGGGCTTATTTCGCTCCGCCCATATTCTCAGTGCCGAGCGCTTACCTTTGGCCGAAGCGACAGTCATCCACGGCCCCGGCATAGTGGCCTATGATGGCGACCGCGAGCGCAAACTGGCAGAGGGCGAAAGCGCCAGCCTCACCGTTGCGCGCAACGGCCCCTGGGTCATCAACCCCCAACGCACCCTGCAATTAGCGGCCGAAAAACAATTAATGGCCGACTTACCGCCCTGGGTAGACCCCTTCGATGGCGCTATTGCCGGCGAGTGCTGTGGCTGTGCCAACTCACTGGCACATTTGATTGAACCCGATTAGATAGCGCCCGACTAGAAAGGACCCGACTCACCGGGCTCTACGCGCCCTCATCAAGAATAATTCCGATAGAGCCTCTCCATGCCCAACGCTATGCCCGAAATGACACCCACCGAAGACAGTGACACCTCAAACATCCGCTGGTACGGGCTCATAGGCGGCCCCCTACTCGCCCTACTGATGTATGCCATTGTGCCCGAGCAAATCACCCAGCCCAGTGGCGACACACTGGTGCTAGGGGTTGCCGGCAAGGTCACCGCCGGGCTGGCGGTTTGGATGGCCGCCTGGTGGCTGACCGAGGCGATATCGATTTACGCCACCGCCCTGCTGCCCCTCGCCGTATTACCCCTTACCGGCGCGCAATCGATTAAAGCCTCGGCCGGTGCCTACGCCCACCCCTTAATTTTTCTCTTTCTCGGCGGCTTTATTCTCGCCCTAGCGCTGGAGCGCTGGCATCTCCACAAGCGCTTCGCCTTATTTGTGCTGCGTTTAGTCGGCACCTCACCACGGCGTCTAGTCGGCGGCTTTATGCTCGCCGCTGCGCTGATGAGCATGTGGATCACCAATACCGCCACCACCATCGTGATGCTGCCCATCGCCCTGAGTGTGATTGCCATGGAGAGCGATGACTCGCCCCACAAGCAGCGCTTCGCCCTCTGCCTATTGCTGGGTATTGCCTACGCGGCCTCCATCGGCGGTATTGGCACCATCGTCGGCACCACGCCCAATATGTTCGCGGTGTCGTTTATTGAAAATGAATTGGGGCAAACCATTAGCTTTGTCGAATGGATGATGATCGGCGTGCCGCTGGTGGTGGTATTTATCCCCATCACCTGGCTGCTGCTGACCCGCTTTATCTTTCGCCTGCCCGCCACCAGCAGCGCGGGTGACTACAACCTCAACACCCGCCCCGACCCCTGGAATCGAGGCTCGGTGCTAACCCTAATTATCTTTGCCCTCACCGCCTTCGGTTGGATGGCCCGCCCACTGCTGGTCAAACTCCCCGCGCTTACCCACCTCAGCGATGCCGGCATTGCCATCGGCGCAGCCCTGTTGTTATTCGCCATTCCCGAAAATATTAAAGAGAAACGCTTTCTTATCGACTGGGAAACCGCCGTCAAAGTACCCTGGGGTGTCTTGCTGATTCTCGGTGGCGGACTCTGCCTGGCCGGCGCCATTCGCGCCAACGGCGTCGCCGAGCTACTCGCTATTCAATTAATTGCCATCGGCGACGTACCCCCTCTGGTGATGACCCTAATGATCGTCAGCCTGATGGTCTTCCTCACCGAGCTCACCAGTAACGTCGCCACCACCACCGCCCTGATACCCATAGTCGCCGCCATTGCCACCGCACTGGGTATCGAGCCCTTAAAGCTCGTCATCCCCGCCACCATGGCCGCCAGCTGCGCCTTTATGCTGCCCGCTGCCACTCCGCCCAATGCCATTGTCTTTGGCTCTGGAATGATTCGTATACCGACCATGGCGCGGGCGGGAATATGGTTGAATTTAGCGGCCATTCTAACGGTGACGGTGATTTGCCACTTTATGCTCGATATTGCTCTAGCTCGCTTGTAGACAAGACGCGCTTAAGGCATACGGCGAACGAAGGGGGGCTGTGCAGAGGGCTTTGAATTCACCTTCGCAGCGGGCCGGCTTGAACACTCAGCCCTTATGTTGCTACAGACGTAGGCAACGTCGATCAATAAAATGGCCGGTTTGGTGCAGCGAGAAAAAGGTTAAACACCGAGCGAAAGAATAGGTGGCCACTGAAAAAAACGCGCCTAGAAGCAAAAAAATAGCGGAATTGTTAGAGAATCGACGGGGGGGGAACAGATTAAAAGGCAAAGAAATGGGGTGGCTGACGGGGATTGAACCCGCGACCACAGGAATCACAATCCTGGGCTCTACCAACTGAGCTACAGCCACCATTAAACTGATGCGCCGGCGTTTTAAAGTAAACGCCGAGCGAGTATTTCGATACTGTCATCACTGCCTGTAACACGCAGAAGACACTATTTATTGACACTACATAAACGGGTAAAACACCCGTCACTACCGGCATAACACCCTTTGCATGGTGCGCCCGGCAGGGTTCGAACCTGCGACCCACGGCTTAGAAGGCCGTTGCTCTATCCAGCTGAGCTACGGGCGCGTAACACTACCATAGCATGGCCCAATTACCGCCAAACACTGGCTTCAAAGCCTCTGACATTAACGACCAATAAATTGGTCGGGGAAGAGGGATTCGAACCCCCGACATCCTGCTCCCAAAGCAGGCGCGCTACCAAACTGCGCTATTCCCCGAATCACTGGCTTCGTCAGAAGGCGCGCATAATACCCGCCAACCTTCACCCGGTCAATCCATCAGCCAACATTATCGCTCGAATAGTTAAAAAAATTAGCGCTGGCAAGTGCTCTCTATTCTTCTCATTCCGAGCCGGGCATGACAAAATAGCCTCCTGCTTTATACCCGCCTAGTTTTATCCGCACTCACAGGAAGACCGGAGCCCCATGCCTAGTATCCTTCTCGACGGTAAATCTCTCGCCCAACAAAGCGAAGCCGACATTAGCCAGCGTGTTACCGCGCTCAAAACGCGCAACAATGGGCAAGCACCTATTTTGGCGACAATACTGGTCGGTGGCGATCCCGCTTCCGCAACCTACGTGCGGATGAAGCAAAACGCCTGTCAGCGTGTCGGTATGGAGTCGATGGCCATCGAGCTGGGCGAGGCGACCACGACTGAAGAACTGCTGGCAACGATCACCGAGCTCAACGCCAACCCCAACTGCCACGGCATCCTGCTCCAACACCCGGTACCACCACAAATTGATGAACGCCTGTGCTTTGACCACATCGCCCTGAGCAAAGATGTCGATGGCGTCACCTGTCAAGGTTTCGGGCGCATGGCCATGTCCGAGCCCGCCTTCGGCTCCGCCACGCCCCAGGGCATTATGCGACTGTTGGCCGCTTACGAGATTCCGCTGGCCGGCAAAGATGCCGTCGTGATTGGTCGCAGTCCCATTCTCGGCAAGCCGATGGCACTGATGCTCTTGAACGCAAATGCCACCGTGACAATGTGTCACTCCCGCACCAAAAACTTGGCCGATATTATTCGCCGCGCGGATATTGTCGTCGGTGCAGTGGGCAAGCCCGAATTTATTAACAGCGAATGGATTAAAGATGGCGCGGTGGTGGTTGATGCCGGCTTCCACCCCGGTGGCATTGGCGACATCGACCTTAGCGGCCTCGATCAGCGCAGCAGCGCCTATACGCCCGTACCCGGTGGCGTTGGCCCGATGACGATCAACACGCTGATTTTACAAACCCTGGAAGCCGCCGAAGCACAGTAATCCGCCGTAGCCAACCAGCCGCTCGTCAGTGGCGCCCGACACGCAACATTGCAACGCATACACTACGCTATAAGTTGACTGCCAAAACAATGCAGTCATGGAGTTCAGCCCTTGTTCAGCTACGTTGATTCTAAAATACGCCAGCAGCTCGTCGACAAACACCAGCTGGTCGATCTCGATCGCAATGGCGTGGAGATTATTGACGGCGATGGCCAACCTTATATCTCGCTGCTGGGCCCGGTCACCATTCCCCGCATGATTGCCGGACAGGAAGTGCCACTGGAGTGGTACCCCTTTGTACGCCGTGTTGAACTCGCCCACGTGCAGGCCTCGGCCAATGACGTCAAGGGCGGTGGCGATGAAGCCCTGCGCGAACTGTTACAAACCAATATGTCGGTCAATTCCGTGTTCGCCCTACCCGGTTTTCGCGATCAGAAAAACCCCTTAGTTCGCGTCCACTCCTGTTGTTTGACCGGCGATATTTTTGGCTCCCAGCGCTGTGATTGCGGGCCGCAATTAACCGCCGCCTTCGAGCAAATGCTCGAGGAAGGCAACGGAGCCGTGGTGTATATGTCGGGCCACGAGGGTCGAGGCATCGGCCTGTGGGCGAAAGCCATCACCTACCTCTTACAGGACGACGGGCAGGATACCTTCGAGGCCAATGTCAGCCTCGGACTACCGGAGGATTCCCGCGACTTTACCGATGCCGCCGTGGTACTGCGCTACTTACAGGCACAAGGCCCGGTTCGCCTGCTCTCGAACAATCCCCACAAACGCGCTCATCTTGAGCAGGGCGGACAAATAGTCTCTGCAGCCGTGCCGCTGGTCTCCGGTATCTGTGAACACAATGTGCGCTATCTACGCTCGAAGCGAAATAAGGGCCATGTATTACCCGAGGAAATGTAGGGGGTCGCGCAGTGGGCGCTGAAGCAGGTCGACCCTATGACCTGCGACGGCGGCTTATCGCCCACCGCGGCTACCAAAAGCTTTACCCTGAAAACACCCTACTGGCCTATCAACAAGCCATTAAGGCCGGCGCCCTCTCGATAGAGACAGACGTATTACTGAGTGCCGACAAGCAAGCCCTGCTCTACCACGACCCCACTCTGCAGCGAGTCAGCGGTTGCAAGGGCCGAGTCAAAAATTTAAGCCTGGCAGAATTAATTCGAACACCGGCCTTTGAACCCCGGCGGCTCGGCCCAACCTACCGCAGCCAATGTATCACCCCCCTCAGCGACCTGGTCGAACTGCTCAAGACCCATCCCCAAGTCACGGCCTATATTGAGGTCAAGAAAGAGGCAATTAAGTTTGCCGGCGCCGCTGAAACCTACGCCAGTGTTAGCCAATGTCTTGCCCCCGTCGCCAGCCAGTGCATTATTATCAGCTTTGATCAAAACTTTATGGCCTTTGTGCGAGCGCAGGGCTGGGCTCGCTGCGGAGTCGTTATCAAGCGCTGGAAAGATCTACGCTCGAATAAACTACAGCGCATCCAAGCCGACACGGTGTTTATTCACTATCGAAAAATACCGGCGGCAGCCGATCTCAGGCAATGTAATTTTGAGCTCGTGGCCTACGAAATAGACGACCCTGTATTGGCACGACACTGGCTAGAACGAGGCATCGATAAAATCGAAAGTTTCGACATCGGCGGCCTTATTAGCCTCGGGAATCCGTAGCCCTGGTACTTTGACTCTCCTCCTGTAACCAGCGCTGAAGACTATCCAATTGCGGCTCTAAGGCTTGGGGGCGCACTACAAAAACAGCGGCAATGGCTAGGCCTACAACCAGTACCACGGCAATCGCCGCCATTGGCATCCAGTGACTGGATGTTTTGGCCGACCGTTGGTTTGAGCCGATCAAGGCATCACCCAAGTCGCTTTCCACAATCCTGGGTAAATCAACACTCTCCGCTACTCGCTCGGCATCGGCTTGCCGCTCGACCCCTTGGGGTGCGGCAGCCGTGTTGCCCCTAGATTTATCACCCGCGGGAGCCGCCGCCTGAAGGCTAGCGCCTTGCCTGTGGATATCGTGATGGCCATGGCCCGAAGGCAGTATCACCTGGTCACGAATACTGCGATCGGTGTCGGCGGCCGGCGCAAATCGATTCAGCCGATTAACCGCATCGCCAGCCGGAGCTGGCGGTATCGGAGCTTGCTTCTCTGCCAAAGAGCTCGGCTCTGCATTGTGTCCAGCAACAACCTCATCGACCACGGGGGCAACCTCAACAGCGTCAGCAGAGGCCGCTACCGGCTCGGCCAGGGCATCAGCCTGGGGGCTACGGGACTGCAACGCCGGAGGGTTTTTCGGCACCCACTCGTCAAACTCATCCACCGCATCAAAATTAATATCCACCAGTGTATCCGCAAAGGCTAATTGCTCTTGCTGTAACTCACCAATAACAACCCTGATGTCCTCCACCCCTAACTGGTGGCTGGCCTCGACACCGCCGTGCAAGAAAAGCCGGCTACAGACTTGATTGATGCGACGGGGGATACCGGCACTGAAGCGATAAACGACGGGATAGATGGCATTACTAATGGCCGGATCGCCCTGCCAACCCACCTGCTCCAGGCGGTGGATAATATAGGCCTTGGTTTCATCCTCCTTGAGCTGCTCGAGATGGCAGGCTGCCACTAGGCGCTGATGCACCTGCTCCATGCCGGGCCCCTGTACCAGGGCGCGTAATTCTTCTTGGCCCAGCAGAAAAATCTGTAGCAGGGGCTGATTATTCAACTGTAAATTGGTCAACAAACGTAGCTCTTCGAGTGCCGACGTGGATAAATCCTGGGCCTCGTCAATAATTAACAGGGCGCGGCGGCCATCACCGTGGAGGGACATCAATAACTTGTCCAAACGCTGCAAGATAGTCGCTTTATCGAGTGTTTCCGTCTGTAGCCCAAAGGCGTGGGCTACCATGCGCAGCAGGTCGGCAGCCTCGAGCTGGGTACTAACCAGTTTCGCCACTTTCGCCCCAGAGGACGACAGTGTATCCACCAAATCATTAACTAAGGTCGACTTGCCCGTACCCGGCCTGCCGGTCACCATCACAAAACCCTCGGCGCGCTCGAAAGCGTACTGCATATAGGCCTTGGCTTTGGCATAGCTCTGGTGGTTGAAGCAAAAGCGATGGTCGGGACTGAGGCGAAAAGGCTCGGCCTTGAGCTGGTAAAAATGTTCGTACATTATATTGTTTCGTCCCTGTAAACCGGCTGTCGACAGCCTAATAAATAATTCAAGGTCGCTAACCCTCAGCACTCACAAGATGTGACCCTAGCACTAGCGGATCTTGTTTTCTGCAATAAAACGTTCAATTGTCAGCCTGTTCTCGACCTTTTTAGCCACTTTTCGCGCATTGATGGGTGAAATGAAGGCCTTGTGAAACAGGTGGGGCAGCAGCAAATGAAAAGGCATGCGCAAATAGTGCGAGCGAATATACAACAGCCACTGCGCCACTGCTGAAAATTTATCGACACACATGGGGTGGTCGGGCAGTAACGCCCGATCAAAGAGCTTATCCATACAAAAAGCCAGCGGCCTCCTCGGTCGACCAAGCTGGGCCGCTTGCGCCATAATCGATTCGGGCACTGGCGTATCCAACAAACGCTGACAAAAGCGCAGCGTATAGTAGAGCGGTCGCGATAAATCAATTGCCGCACCGCGCGCCACCAAGCGCCCCCAAAAGTGCTCATCTTTAGCAAAATGGCGCAGCAGGGTGTCAAGATCCACTAAATCACGCGCCCCATGTTTGAACTCATCATCGTGAAATAAATGTGTGGCACTGTGCAGCACCATATCCTCAGGGCACAGTACATGGCCGTGGGGGTAGGTATCGATGGGCTTCGCCATCGCAAAGAGTTGTTCTGAGCGGGGTTTTAAACGCGCGGTTTGCGGCAAAATAGCGTGGTGAAGGTCGAGTAGTGTATGGCGCTTGAGATGCTGTAAGGGAGGTAACTCGTGCATCCACTGGCGGTAGTACTTATCATCATAGGCATCGGCTGAAGCAATCCAGGACTGAACCTTGAGGAGTTTTTCTGCCTCATCGAGGCGCTCTTTGCCAATCATTAAGTCAATATCACTAAACACCCGCCCCGCTGCAGCGGGAAGGCCCGCCAGCACATAGGCTGCACCCTTTAGCACCACCACTGGGGTTTCCAGCTTTTCCAAAATAGCCAATAAGTTTGCCAGCTCAAAACTCACCAGCGCGCTGTGGCGGCGTGCCACCCTACGTGCGCTGAGCAAGTGGGGTCGCACTGGCAGGGGCACCGCATCAAACAATTGATGCTCGGCAACCAGCTCATAGACTCGACCCAGCAAATCGGCATTGCGGGCCTGGCGGATAAACACGTCCCAGCTCGCTAAATCTAAGTCCGCCATTTTCTGAGGCTTAGCCAGCACAGCAAATAACAGTACTGCCTGCTTATCCACCGGTAATGTCCCCTCGGCTCGCAAGAGCAGCATCGAGCGCTGTCGGTTTGCCGCTGGCATCCATCAAGTGCTCAAGCTCCCCAATCACATCATCGAGGTCCGAATAGCTCAGGTCGTAGCAATCGCAGCTGTCGAGCATTTGCTTAAGAGCATGGAAGCCGAGCTCTCCCAGCACATTAAAATTAAAGGATTGATCGGCGAGCTCCATAAACGAGGCCGCCTTCTGCCGTGGTGTAATTGTCGTCGCTGCACCCGGCATATATTTGGGGAAAATCAGCAGGCGGGAAATAGCCGTTTCACTGCCCCGCCGAACGCTATCCTGGGGTGCTGCCATATGGGCGACCGTACCCTTAGCCGTATCGTGGGCTACAGGCCCCATTACCTGCTCGGGCGCAAAGTCACGAATCACATCAATGGATGCATTCTTCAGGCTCACCGGCCGAGGTAGGGCTATCACCTCTCCCGGCTGATCAAGAGACACCAGCGCCAGCTCATCGGTCAACAAACGCCAACCCCGAGCAACCAAGCCGGCACATAAGGTGCTTTTACCCGAGCCCGGTGGCGCGGGCATGATCAAGGCCAAGCCTCCCCTTTCGACCACGGCGGCATGAACAATCAGGTATTGATGGCTCTGAGCGGAAACACACCAGTTGAGGCCCCACTCAAACATCGCAAAGCTCTGCTCCAGGGGTAAAGGTTTAAAGGGGGTGCGGCCATCCTGAGTGAAATGAATCTGGGGGCGAAACCAACGCCGCAGCCCGAAGGGCCGATCGAGTCTGACATGAAAATCGGCAAAGTCCTGGGTGGATAGCGGATAGGCGCCGTACATCAGGCGGATATCTCCCACGAGTTTATCGAGGGAAGACTGTAGGTTTACCGTAAAGGGCCCAACATCGAAGCGCAGGCCAGAATTTGCAATGAGGCTTTGCAGTACCTCTTCAGAATAATCGGCAACAATCACGAAAGGGACTTTTCGATAAGGCCGAGTTGCTCGAGTTGAATTAGGAGGTTACTTCTGAGAGTCGCAACAGCACTTTCCACTGGCTCTTCATCGGGGAAGAGGTCCTTGAAAATAGCTTCCTCATCGCAAGGGGCGGCCTGTAATAGCTCAAGTACTACCGCCCCCATGGGGCTAATCAAATGACAATCACCGGATGTGGATTGATAGACAACTACAGACTCCTCACCGGACCAAGCGGCAAAATGCACGGGATTAGCGGGGTTAACCAACCAAGTTGTAGTAGTCGGCATTAGCCTAAGTTGAAATAGTCAAAGTAGATTTAAAGAGTGCTATTGCACCACGCCGCTCCTGCGACTGCATCATCTATGCTGCAATAACGCCCTTCCACGTCTCCCCAGAGCACATCATTCCCATCCTTACAACTTTTACTATTAACATCCCACTGGAGGCCGGCAGAACATGATGGAATGCACAGCCCATCCCCATTATTGACTTGATTATCACCGCAAAAACCATGGGCATTGAGCTGACAACCCCGCTCGTTCATGACCACCAGGGTGGCATGTAGATCATCCAGGCTAATGGTATTACCATTAATTTCTATTGTGCCATCAATAGCGGCACAAACGACATTAATCACGTCCTGGGGGCTCGATCCATAGGCAAGTGGAGAGACCGAGGCATTTAACAAGGCCGCAACCCAGTGGGCCTGCATGGCGTGGTTAACATCGCCAACCACCTTGCCATTGGATTCAACCCCCAACTGCAAGATATCCATCAATGTTGTGTCCGCGTCTCCAGGTATCGGTTCACAACCAAAAACAACAGAAAACTTATCACCTAGTGCGGTATTCCATTCACTGCAATTGCCACTGTTACCACTGTATGTTTTACAGGTACCCGGAGAATAGCTCGTGTTGATAAACCATGCGGCTGGGTTGTTTTTCCAGTAACCGGGCGTACAGCCCATACCTTCACCGCCCGGACCCTCGCAAGGACCAGGAGCTCCATCGGGGCTCGACACATTGCCAGAAGTCAAACCAGAGATGGAACAGGCGACACCACTCCAGGCGGGCTTACTAAGTAGTGACATAAGAATGGGGGATGCCATCGCCGCCGTGGTGAAGCCACGACGACTCTTATCAAAGCTCGGCCCTAAAATTTTCCCTGCATCGGCTTGTTTCTTGCCGCAATCACCTTCATCGACTGGCAACCCTTCATCTTCTGGCACGCCCCATCCACCGCACATTCAACATCTCCCTGGCCAATGAAGCCCAGGGCTTCGGCAATTTATTTTACATAATAGATTCAGCGGCCAGTGTAGCACCACGAAGCGGCCATCTGTGCTAGCTGAGCCCGCAATTTCACCCGCTGGTCGGAAACTACCCTGAAGAGGTCTCAAAAAACAAACAGAAGGCTTGCAATCCTCAGGAATAGAAAATTACAAGCTTGTTTATAGGCGCCACAACTGTATGGCCGAAGTACTAAAGGCCTGTCGGTCCAATACTGATTTAATATCGATAAGCAGACCATCACTCACCAATAGTCTAGAAAAGGCCTCAAGGGCCAAATCTTTATAGGCCTGGTGTGCCACCGCCAAGACCACCGCGTCGGCTTCCGGCAGTTGATCCCATGTTACTAGCTCGACGCCATATTCTTCCCGGGCTTCATCATTATCAGCTAAGGGATCGTGGACCGATACATCGCAACAATACGCTTCCAGCTCATGAATGATATCGATGACTCTGGAGTTTCTTAGGTCGGGGCAATCCTCTTTAAAAGTGAGGCCCAACACCACTACCTTGGCGCCATTCACTTTGCGGTCATTTTTAATCAAGCCTTTAACCGTTTGCTCGGCAATGTACTTACCCATGCCATCATTAATTTGGCGGCCGGCGAGAATCACCTGGGGGTGATGCCCCGCTGTCTCTGCTTTATAGGTCAGGTAGTAGGGGTCGACACCAATACAGTGCCCACCCACCAAGCCCGGACGGAAAGGCAGAAAGTTCCACTTAGAGCCCGCAGCCTCCAGCACGTCAAGCGTATCGATGTCGAGCTTATGGAAAATCAGCGCCAACTCATTCATCAGCGCGATATTCAAATCGCGCTGGGTATTTTCGATCACCTTCGCCGCCTCCGCGACCTTAAGGCTGGCCGCGCGGTGAACGCCGGCATCAACTACGCGCTCATAGAGGCTGGCAACCCTATCGAGGGTTTGCGGCGTATCGCCGGCCACCACTTTAACGATGGTTTCTAGGCGATGAACTTTATCCCCCGGATTAATTCGCTCGGGCGAGTAGCCAACAAAAAACCCTTTCTCCTCAGATTGCTCAGCCCCATCAAACGCACCCAGCCAAGCTAGCCCCGATTGTTGTTCGAGAATGGGGATGCAGACCTCTTCCGTACAACCGGGATAAACCGTTGATTCAAAAATAACAATGGCCCCCGGCGAGAGGTTGGCGCCCACCGTACGAGTTGCGCCCTCCAAAGGGCCTAAATTGGGTCGCCGCGCCTCGTCGATGGGAGTCGGTACGGCGACAATAATAGCCTCAGCCTCGGCAAGACGAGCGGGGTCGTCGGTAAACTCCAGCTGGGCTGCTGCTTTTAAATCACCCGCGCTAACCTCGCCACTGGGGTCAATGCCCTTGCGGTAATTTTCTAGCTTGCGCTGATCGAGATCGAAACCAATAGTTGCCACTTGCTTGCCAAAGGCAACCGCCAAGGGCAAGCCGACATAACCCAAACCCACCACTGCAATTTTTTTCATTGTTAACCCTGAATTCAAGTCTCGACCTTCCTTTGTAATGAGTGATGCCTGTGCGGAGAAATTATAACGTCTTACGGAGCCCGCTAACACTAACAAGTCAACAAAAGGCAGCGCCATACCTACCCACTTGTGCAAGATGCCAAGGCTGTTAAGCTCACAGGCTTTAATTAGAGCCGTAGGGGTGCACTCTTGAATATCGGATTTACCAGCTACCTCGTTGCCTTTGCCGCTTATTCCACACTACTGATTCTACTGACCCTGTCTTGGCGCGACCGCCAGTTCAACTCACTGGTGATTTTGGCCACCAGCTGCTCCGCTGCTTGGGCAGCCATTTCTGCCCTGTCTACTCTGTCCACAACACAAGTTGCGCCATTGTTACTTCAGGTATTTGAGCTGGCGAGAAACGGCGCTTGGTGTCTATTTCTACTCAAGACGGTCAACCACAATTCTACTATTGAGCCCCTCGAGACTGCCAAGCTTAAAACCGAAAATTGGAAAACACTCTTTATCGGTGGTTTTTCACTAGCGATTATTCTTTTATTTGCCGTGCCTCTCATCACCCCACACACCACATTACCCTTATCCATCTCGATGGACAGCTCACTTTTGGTGTGGATATCAATCGCCATTGCGGGGATGTTATTAGTAGAGCAAATCTATCGCTATAGCGAACAGGCTGACCGCTGGGCCATCAAATACCTGTGCCTTGGTATTGCCGGTATATTCGCCTATGATTTTTTCCTCTATTCAGAAGCCTTGCTGTTCAAACAGGTCAGCCCAAATCTATGGGCTGCCCGGGGCTTCGTGAACACTCTGGCTGTACCATTGATTGCCATATCCATTGCTCGCAATCCACAATGGAAACTGGCCATTCATGTTTCCCGCGACGTGGTGTTCCATTCAATTACAGTGGTTGGCGCCGGTATTTATTTATTGGCGATGGCTGCTGCTGGCTACTTTATTCGCTATTACGGTGGCACTTGGGGGGGCACCATTCAAGCCACGTTTTTTGTCGGCAGCGGTGCGCTTTTAGTTATTTTGCTATTTTCAGGGAATATTCGCGCTAAAACACGCGTCTTGTTAAATAAGCATTTTTTCAGCTACCGATACGATTACCGGGAAGAATGGCTAAAATTCACTCGCACCCTAGCAGCCAGTGAGCACTCCGTCCCCGAACGTATTATCCGCGCCATCGCCCGCCTCGTCGGCAGCGAAGGAGGTATTCTCTGGGGCCGACAAGATCAGGGGGATTACCGCGAACTGGCCTCCTGGAATATGCCCGAATCCCACTTCGCTAACCGCTCTGAACTCAACTCCCTGGTAGATTTTGTAAAAACCAGCTCTTGGGTTATCGACATTGAAGAGTTTCGCCAGGACCCAACACTTTATTCAGGCCTGACCCTGCCCCCGTGGCTAACAGCCATGGACGGTGCCTGGCTGATCATCCCTCTCGATTTTAATGAAAAGCTCTATGGCTTTGCCATTATCAGGTATTCCGAAACCCTCAGATCCCTTAACTGGGAGGACAGAGACCTATTAAAAACAGCCGGACTACAAGCTGCCAGCCATTTGGCCCAGTATCAGACGGATCAAGCCCTGCTGCAAACCCGACAGTTCGATGCTTTTAATCGCCTCTCTGCCTATATCGTCCATGATTTAAAAAACATTCTGGCTCAACAGTCACTGATCGTAGCCAATGCCGAAAAACACAAACACAAACCTGCCTTCGTCGATGATGTAATCTTAACCATCGAAAACTCAGTAACTCGCATGACAAATCTAATGGCGCAAATGAAGAGTGGACTTAGAGGTAACAAGCCCACCGACATCGAGCTGACACAACTTTTAACAACGCTTATTAGCCAACACAACACGCGACAACCTATCCCTGAACTGGAAATTTGTGCACAAGTTCCCAGTGTTTTTGCCGACCTCGAACAACTTTCCACCGTTTTTTCTCATATCATACAAAATGCTCAGGAAGCTACGGCAATAGACTCACAAGTTCGGGTTCGTCTTTCCGAAAACACTAGACAAGTCATTATCGAGGTAGCTGACGAGGGCTGTGGAATGGATGCGAAATTTATTCACAATCGCCTGTTCAAGCCATTTGACTCAACGAAGGGCTTAACAGGTATGGGGATCGGCGCCTTTGAAAGCCGAGAATACATACGCACCCTCGGCGGCGACATCACCGTTAAGAGCACACTAGGCGAAGGTTCATTGTTCAGCATCACCATACCGCGCCAGACCAATAACATCTCATAAGGGAAAAGAAAATCTTGAACGCGAGCGACCACCAGCTACTAATCGTCGAAGACGACCCTGGATTGCAAAGCCAACTGCGTTGGTGCTTTGATGATTATCAGGTCACCATCAGCGGCGACAGAACAGACGCCATTGATCAATTCCAGCGCTACCAACCCGGCGTAGTGCTGCTCGATTTTGGTCTACCCCCAGATCCCGGAGGTGTTAGTGAAGGCCTAGCAACTCTAGAACAAATACTTGCGCTGGAGCCAACGACTAAAATTATTATCGTTACCGGTGACAATGACCGCGCCAACGCCGTCAAAGCCATCGGTCTCGGCGCCTATGATTTTTACCAAAAACCAGTCGACCCTGAAATGCTGTTACTGGTTGTCGACCGCGCCTACCGAGTCAATACCCTGGAGCAAGAAAACCGACAACTCTTATCTGTTCGCCAAACCATGCCCCTTGAAGGCATTATCGGCGCGAGCCCTCAGCTGCTCAAGGTTTGCCAAACCATAGAAAAAATTGCCCCTTCCGACATCACCACGCTATTACTCGGTGCCAGCGGCACTGGCAAAGAATTATTTGCCCAAGCACTCCATGCCCTAAGTCCCCGCATGAATGAAAAAATTGTCGCTATCAATTGTGCCGCCATTCCGGACAACCTACTTGAAAGTGAACTCTTCGGCTATGAAAAAGGCGCTTTCACCAGCGCCGCCAAACAAACCCCTGGGAAAATAGAACTGGCCGATGGTGGCACTTTATTTCTCGACGAAATTGGGGACCTACCCTTTGAACTCCAAGCCAAACTCCTGCGCTTTCTACAGGAACGCGTCATTGAGCGCGTTGGCGGCAGAACGGAAATACCCGTCGACGTACGGATTATCTGCGCTACTCACCAAAATTTGGCAGAGCATATTGGCGAGGGAACGTTTCGAGAGGACCTTTACTATCGGATTAGTGAAATAGTCATCGACATCCCCCCGCTTAAAGACCGGGAGGATGACGCGGTCATTCTGGCCAAAGCCTTTCTCGACAAGTTTAATCGCGAATATAGCAAGGCCATACGTGGCTTTGACAAACACGCCCTCAACGCCATTGAACGTTACGACTGGCCTGGAAACGTCCGTGAAATTGAGAGTAAGTTGAAACGTGCGGTCATTATGGCGGAAGGCACTCAAATCACCCTAGAAGACCTACAACTCGAACAGCCTTGCGACGAAGCCCTACCTTTAAACTTGAAGCTAGCCCGTGAAAGCGCAGAACGAAAAGCCGTTCAACGAGCGCTCAGCCATACGGGTAACAACGTTACCGAGACTGCAAAGGCACTCGGCATTACCCGCCCCACACTCTACAATCTATTTGAAAAGTATGGTTTAAAGGCAAAGTGATCGACAGCAGGAAGAAGTAAAGCCTACCTAGAACCCTTCTTGAACAGCACAACTTCAACCGTTTGAATTAAAGTATAGGCGTCAAGGAAGAGGCCATGGTTTTTCACATAATACAAATCGTATTGTAACTTAGACATAGAATCTTCGGCTGAAGCCCCATAGGGGTAGCACAGCTGAGCCCAGCCCGTAATACCTGGGCATACCCTGTGCCGCTCTTTGTAGAGAGGATTAGCTTGGCACAGCTCTTTCACAAACTCAGGGCGCTCTGGCCTAGGCCCGACCAAACTCATCTCACCAACAAGAACATTCCATAACTGCGGAAGCTCATCGAGCCGGTATTTGCGGATAACGGCTCCAACGCGAGTAACTCTAGGGTCTTCTTTTTGCGCCCAGCGTGCGACACCATCAGCCTCGGCATCTGTTTTCATACTGCGAAATTTGTGTACATCAAAACAGTGCCCACTGCGACCAACTCGTTGCTGGCTGTAAAAAACCGGCCCCTTACCGCGACTCTCCAAGAAAATTGCTAAAGCAGTCAGCAGCATAACGGGGGCAGCAATAACCAACAGAACAACACTTACTAAAACATCAAAGAAGCGCTTAACACTGGAACGAATGAAATTGCGCTTAAACCCTCCGGCATGAATCAACCAGCTGGGCTGAACAAGATCGAGCTGTATCAGTGCACTTTCGCGCTCAAAAAAGTCGAGGGTGTCGGTAATTTCGATACCGCTCATACGGCAATTCAATAGATCATCTGTCGGCAAGCTCTGACGCCGATCATCAAGCGCTAAAACGATCTCGTCAATATCATTAGCCAAAGCATAGGCGCACAAAGTATTTTCAAACTTAAGGATACGGCTTTGATCTACATGAGTGGGCTGGTTTTCAGCAGAGGCAACAAAACCAACCAAGTGAAAACCCCGCATATCGGCTTTGCGGCGTAGCTTATCAATAAATAGAGCCTTTTTCCCCGCTCCCACCACCAGTACTCGACGCAGTAATATCTGCCCATCAACAAACTTATAAAACAATATGCGAAGTAACGCTAGGCTAATCATCGAAGCAGTGGCGCTCGCCTTAAGCAAGCCCTCCCCCGCCGATAATACCGGCAGGAAATGATAGAACATTGTCATGGCAATAGCGGCAGAGAATAGAGCGGCGATCAAGCGCAATAGTAATCCCGACAGCCTCTCACGCTGACGCGTATCGTAAAGCCCCATCGCCACCATAAATATCACAAACACCGCCGCCATCCCTGCCAGCTTAGCCCCCGTCTCTAAAACAGGCTGCATTGCAGTATCAGTGGCTACACCAATGGAATAGTAATACATGGAAAAACTGATTGAAAAAATAACGGCAAGCTCAGACAGAGCCAGCAATAGAAATTGCACATGAACATAATGGCCAAATAAACGAAACTTGCCAGTGATACCGCGAATATGGGGGAAGCTAAAACCGCTCGCGCCCTCTAGCCCAGTGGGCAAGTCGTTAAAACCTACCTGGGTCGTAACCCCAGCCTCCACCTTTTCCATCTGCTTTATCCTATATCCGTCAGTATTCACACATGAGCCCAATAGACTTCATAACTGTTATCCGTGTCGTCCTAACTCCAAACATACGAGTAAGGCTGGCCTAGTAAACAGGGCTGGAGATTGTCGTACAATTGCGTCTAAACACGCACAAGCTATCGATTAATGGTCGCAATCCCGGATTAGTGGTAATTCGCAAATCCCCCGCACCGAGACTAGTAAGTAGCCCGCCACTCTTCTTTAGCGACCCCAAAGACACGCGGCCTACCAGTGCATCAAATGCTTCGCGACAGTCATTTATGAACAAGCCCGACGAGCTGCCAACCACCATCTACGTAACACAGCGCAAGCCATCTCACCTTTCAGTATCGAAACGACAACCCTTCCGGTACTGCCTGCCTGTGGCAGGTACCGCCTTAAGAATTCAGGAGAAATTACAAAGACACACGGGGTATCCACCAAGCGCGTCAGGACGAGCGCAGGAGTATAGATCAATATAACCTACAGTTCAGTAACAAAAACTGCTTTCAACCGAGCACCTTTGCTGACTAAAGTGTGTACAACCAGACGTAATGCTCGCCTACTGAGGGCGACTAGTGCCCACAAAGCCTTCATTATCAGGGGCGCGAAAGAAACGCACCATATCATCGGCGTAGTCCAAACCACCAGTAGCCCGACCCATTTCAAGTATTCTTAACACCTCAGATTCACGTACCTCAGCGCTTTTGGCAATTTGCTTGGCGCCTATTCTCATGCTTCTCGTTGCCGAACACGCCTCCTGAGCTTGTGCGGAACCCCAGAGCTGCTGCAGGGCATAACTCACACGACTGGTCTGAGGGGCAAACTGCTGCACCATCGATAAATGATCAGTTTCTCGCAAGCGCTGCGCAAAGTGCTTTAAGAGTTGCTCTATTTTCTTACGATCCTGATAAAGCAGGTCTAACATACAATCACGCTTAATCGCTATTAACTGAGTGTTCATCACCGCAGTCGCCGACGCATTCCGGCGCTCACCATCAAATATCGCAAGCTCTCCAAACAAGGTGCCTTTACCAAGCTGAGCAATAACAAGGCTACTATCATCGGGCCCCTGTCGGGATATGCTGACGCCGCCTTTTACTATTGAATAAGCATACTCAGCCTCATCATTTTGCTTAAACAACACCTCGCCGGGCGACAACAACAGGGTCTCAAAATCAGCCTGAGAATTATCGAACCAAAAGTTTTTCTTTACTGAAGCGTCCCAACCAAAAGCCCAGGCAAACGCCTCATCAAAAGAAGCCATCATTGGTATCAATCTATCGCCAACAGACTGCACCCACTGCCCTTCAGCAACAGTCTTAAAACCAAGCCGACCATAGAGAGAAAAAGTGTCGGCACTAGCGGCGCCAAAAACATGGGTTGCCCCCCACCCGGACATCACTGAAATGGTTTTTTTAAAAAGCGCCATAATCACATTACGCTTGTGCCGCCACTGCTTGCGAATCGCCAGCATACTGCCACTGACAATACACGGAGCGGCCTTCACCTCTTCGGAAGACCGAACGATAAGGGCTCGGGCTTGGGCAAAATCAAAATACCTCTCTGGCGCCAAGCCAATCGCCGAATCCTTATTGACTCGGAATGAGGCAATCGCGGTATCGCCGTCATAGGCAACGACATTGGCGACCTCCGGCAAAGTATCAAAGTGATCGACGATACGGCCATCACTGGCTGCGCGCTTTTCTGAAAACTTATCCCCCTCCGTCACATAAACGTCATACCGCAGTTTAAAAACATCATCTAGCTCTTGCGCCGTACGAGCGACTTTTAATTTAATCGGCACTATCCAACCTCAAAATCAGTAGCTAAAGTTATATCTAGCTTGAATACCACGCAAGAAGGGCTGTAAAAATTCCATTTAAGACCCCTACGTATCCATACAATTCACAGATGACATTGCGGGTAGATTCAGGAGGAACGAAGCCATTTGCAAAAAACCAGGCACCTTAATCCAGTATATCGACCACACATCCGCTAAGCATAGACAGTAAGAGCTAGGTATGGTTCATTTTTTATCGGCAATACACCTTTTAAAAACAAAAATATCTTCTCGGGCAAACCACATAACAGCAGTTTGAAAACCAGAGTGACCAACACTAGCACTACCCTAAGCAGTGCCACCAAGGTCACGAATGGTGGAACCCCAAGGGAGCCCAGAAACAGAGTGATCGCCGCTCTAAGAACCTTCTGCAGTAAGACTCGCCATCAAAAGCTCTGCATCCCCTCTTTCCGGGAAGTTAGCTCCCCCTTTTAACAAGCGCTTCAACTCGCTAACAGCGCTGCTTTGCTGGCCCGATGCTAGGTTGATCAGCACACGATGATAGCGCATGGAAGTATTATCCGGCATCTTGCCAAGGGCCTTGGCAATGGCATTCTTTGCCTCACTGAATTGACCCGCAGCCAATAACACCATCGCGAAAGTATCTTGCACGGCCGCAGTCTCACCATTAATCTTTACCGCTCGCTGAGCGTACTCAAGCGCTTTAGGTGAATCACTCTCGCGTAGAAACCAAGCTAAGTTATTCAATGCAACGAGATTGTTCGCCTCATAAACCAACACATTCCGATACTGAATCACCGCCAACGCTGTATCACCTTCCTGAACATGGACCCCTGCCAAAGCCATATAGACCGCGACATCCTCTGGATGCTCATCTATCCAGGCCGCATACAAAGCCAGCGCTCCTACCACGTCATCACGAGATAGCTTTTGCCCCGCCAGGCCCAGCAGGGTGGTCGTGCTAGGCGCCGCTTGAAAGGCCTTTTCGTAAATAGACAATACGGTCTGCTCGTCACCATTGAGCCTCGCCCTGGCAATTTGCAACTGCCACACGGCTGGACTACTCGGTGCCAACGACTCAAGTTTCGCGAGTTGCTCTTTAAACACCGAATGATTCTTCTGCTGTAAAGACAAGCGAGCCAAGGCAACACGCGGCTCAATATAGTCGGGAGCCAGTTCAATCGCCTTGCGCAGACCCGCCTCGATTGACTCATGCCTACCCATGCCGTCATAAGCTTGCGCCAGTAAATAATGCCCGACGGCCGCATCGGGCTTCAATTGCAGCAATTTCTCGAATGCCACTTGCGCAGAGTGATAATCTTTTTCGGCTAACCGGGCCAAGCCCATCACATGGAGCATTTCAGGGTTCTCATCCACCCCCTCTAAACCACTCAGCAATAGCGCTACTTTGTCGGCACGGCCCTTCGCTAGGTACAAACGCGCCAGCACCAACCGCGGCTGGTAAGCCCCCGAATTAGCCTCCATCGCACGCTGTAAAATACCAATGACCGCCGTTTCGTCCCCCTGCAATTGCTTTAAGGCGGCCAATTTTAGCAGCGCGGGCAAATAATCCTGATGGTGTTCGAGAATTTCCTGATAATAGCCTTCAGCAACTCCGTATTGTTTAGCCTGCACTGCAAATAACGCCAGGCTCTGACAGGAAAAGGGGTCGCCGGGGACCACCTTCCGCGCCTGCTGGAAGGCCTCTTGCGCCGCATCTTTACGATTAGCCGTGATATGCACACGACCCAATAAATTATAAGGTGTGGCAATATCTGGCTGACGATCACGATAGGCTTCAGCGGTCTGCAGTGCTTTATCGAGCTTTTTCTGGCGCAGGTAATTCAACACCAGTAAAATTTCGCCCTGCTGGTAATCGGGGTTTAAACGCAATGCCGACTCAATGTGTTCAACACCCGCCTGCTCACCACCAGCCAACATGCCCGCGCCCAGGCGCATCTGCGCCTTAGAAGAATCGGGCTCGAGCTCCGCGACCTCTGACAACAGGTCGATAGCCTCATCCGTTTTACCCTCGCGTAGCAAGGCGTTAGCCAGTAGATTCATCGCCGCCGCATCATTTTGCCCCAGCGCCAGTACCGGGCGAAGCAACTCTTCAACCTGCGAATAATCTTTTTCGTCGAGACGAATCGTTGCCAGCAATTTCCTGCCCGCCACATTCCCAGGGGCAATCGCGTAAAACTCGCTGGCATAGGCGGTCGCTTGCTCCCGCCCCCCCTCTAATAAATGCACAGCCGCTAGGTAATAAAGTACCTGGGGGTAGCGGCCTTTAGCAGGTAGCGCTAAATCAAAGGCCAACTTCGCCTCAGCCACCTTTTTTTGCTGAAAATAAATCAAACCTTGTACATATTGGGCGCTGGGGTGTTTGGCCGACCGAGCCAGTAAATAGCTCGCATCAATCTGAGCAGCATCATATTGTTGCAGCGCGATCATCACCAATGCTCGCTTGAGGCGATCACTAAACTCACCGGTAGGGGAGGTACTTGTATCAATCGCCCGCGTATAGGCTTGCTCTGAGGCGTCGAGCTTATTCTCCTGTAACTGCACATCACCCAAAAGACTCAAGGCTGGCGAGTAGTCCGGGTCAATCGCAAAAACAACATCCAGCTGGCTGCGCACCAACAATAGATTCCCTCCCACCTGTAACAAGCGAGCCTTTGCCATCTGGGCGTAGGTCAGCTGCGGCGCTGCAACGACAGCGCGGTCAATCAAGGCGCCCGCCGCGTCAACCTCTCCCTGAGCCAGATGACCCAAAGCTTGGGCAGAGAGTAGCGTCGCCAGTGGCTCAACGCTCAGATTATCCTCAGGCAGGGCCAATAATTCAGTGAATTTCGCCTGCCTCAGAAAGACTTTAGCCAGCAAAGGCAGTACTTGCTCCGGGCTAATGCCGAGCTGCCGCGCATGCCGAAATTCTTTATCAGCACTGGGCATATCCTCTTGGTCGAAATAAATCTTGCCCAGCAGCCACCTTGCCTCGACATTATTACTATCCATTTTTAAGGCGTTTTTAAGCTCGATAGTTGCTGTAGCTGGCTCGCCATCATTTAAATAACGCTGGGCATTCGTCAGATATTGCGCCGACGATGTGGTTTCACCACAGGCTATAAAGAGACCACTCAGCAATACAAATGTGCCAATACGAAAAATCTGTTTCATCAAAAACATCCTGTATTCAATTTTAGTCTCGAAAAAATTTTAAACCACTAAGAAAAAGGCATCAATAGTAAGGCACACTAGCCTCACGTACCAAGTTTCAATCACACGCCGGGGCATACTTCGGCCATCCGAGCAGGCGTAATAATAATCGAGGTAGGCAAACCATGACAGCAACAATGCGACCCTCAGCATCGTCATCTTCAACCACCCGTAAACCACGGATACTATTTATTGCCGAAGCCGTCACTCTCGCTCATGTCGCCCGCCCCGCTGTCCTCGCAACGGCCCTGGATAAATCGCAATATGATATCGCCTTTGCCGTCGACCCTCGATACAAAGAGCTGTTTCCCGAACTCAGTGATTTCCACCACGATCTATGGTCAATCACCAGCGAGCAATTTCTCAACGCCCTCGCCAAAGGTGAGCGCCTCTACAGCACCGAAATACTAGAACGCTATACTCTCGACGACCTCGCGTTAATCGAGCAGTTTAAACCCGACCTGATCATCGGCGATTTTCGCCTCTCACTTTCAGTCAGCGCACGACTTAAAAACACCCCCTACGTAGCTATTTCCAATACTTACTGGACGACCCATTCCAGTAATAGTTACATCGTGCCCCAGCTACCGATGACTGGTTTATTCGGTATCGTCCTATCACAAGTATTGTTCAACTTGAGCCGCCGCTTGGTGTTTGCCGCCCACTGCATACCGCTGAACCAATTGCGGAAAAAATACGGCTTAGCCAGTCTGGGGCACGACCTGCGCGCCGTTTATTCCGATGCCGACCACCTGTGGCTGGCCGATATGGCCGAATACTTTCCCATATCCGCGGCTGCGAAAAACTGCCACTACTTGGGCCCTCTGCCCTGGTCACCACGCAATAAAATACCCCCCTGGTGGCATGAACTCGACGAAACCTTGCCCATTGTTTACGTTACTCTTGGCTCATCGGGGCAGGTCAACTTACTGCCCATCGTACTTGATGCCCTAGCCCCGCTATCAGTCAATATCATCGCCGTCACCGCCGGGCGAACAACACTGACATCAACACCTGACAATGTCTTTATCAGCGACTACCTACCCGGCGACCAAGCTGCGGCCAGAGCCAGCCTGATGATTTGTAACGGCGGAAGTTTAAGTACCTATCAGGCGATTCAAGGTGGTACACCGGTACTAAGTATTGTCGGCAACCTCGACCAGCACCTGAACATGAGCTATCTGACGCGCTCCGGTATTGGCAAGTCATTGCGCACCGAGCACGCCAATACAACACGAATACGCGAGCTAGCCAAACAGTTACTGAATGAGACACACTATAAAGACGCGGCCAACAAGGCCCAGCTAGCCAGCCGAAATTACGCCCTTGCAACTCAACTGCCCAAGCTGGTTCACCAAGCCTTACAGCGAGCCAACAGCCACCCAACGAGCACCACCTGACACCACCTGGAGTGAGCACATGAGAAAAATAACAGGCCTACAGATATCAACTTTTATGCTTTTTCTCATTTTCATTGTCGGTGCCGCCCTTGGGCTGACATGCCTTGTTACCCGCAAAGCCCTGTTGGGCGAATTTTACAGCTTGGCTTTCGCCCTATTTTTGCTACTGTTTTTTTACGCCTTTGCCTTCCTCACATACCGGCTCTCCCACCGTTTTATGCCGCTAATTGAAGGAGAGTTACCCGAAGGTTCCCCAGAAGAGTTTGCCTATCAGGTTGACACTTTATTCCGCTTACTGCTCTTTTACCCCCTGATAAGAACCTATTTTATACCCACCCCTCTGATGCGACTTGTCTACCAGGCGCTTGGCGCCAAACTCGGTGACAATTCCTATAGTGGTGGTGCTATTCTCGACCCTGCCCTCACCGTGCTTGGCAGTAACACCCTCATCGGCCACGACGCTGTACTTTTTTCCCATGAGATAGAGGGCCAGCACATGGCCCTGGCAAAAATACGCATTGGCAACAATGTCACCATAGGCGCTAAAGCCACCATCATGCCGGGGGTCACCATTGAGGATAACGCGATTATCTCAGTGGCTGCGGTGGTGCTCAAGGGTACCCACATAGGGCAGGGTGAATGCTGGGGGGGGGTACCGGCAAGGCGACTTAAATAATGACCAGGTTTTGTCATTACACACTTAGCATTCACGAAAAAAGGCCGCGATATTTCTAACGCGGCCTTTTTATACTCTGCTAGTTACTACCCTTTTTATTTCAAATCAAAACCAGTGAGAGGATGAATCTGGAAGTTACCGCCGTCCAGATAGCCCCACACCTCATAGATCTTGTCGGTTTTATTAATGTTACCCGTTACCTCACCGTCTACAAGCATGGGATCAAAGCCCTGATAAATGGTAATGCGATAGAAGTCGGCACAGCCACAGTCGGCAATGTTATCGACCACGGGGGGCTCTGCAAAGGGATTATTACCGGAACCCTCTTCAGGACAAACGGCACCGTCATCGGCCTTATTACCGGGCTCACCAAGGTCTTCTATATGCACCTGAAACCAGTGATAAGTGCCCGTCTCCGGCCCGGGGTTCTGGTTACAGGATTTGGGGCCATTGCCCGGCTTACAACCGCCCGAGCCAACCACAACATCACCAATACCCGGGAAGGTATAAACACCATCACCCGCATAACTCGTGTCATCGATTTGAAAATTGGAGAATTCGCCGATGCCAACAAAGTCGATCTGTTTACTCGGCGCAGGGCGAGCCTGTTTGCACCAACCGTCATCAGTACAAATTATCTCGTCGATCTCCGTACCCGGCCCACCACTCGACGTGCCACCGTGGAAAGCAAACTGCAAGCCCTCTGGGCCAGCGTGGTTATTGTGCTCCCACTCACCCTTCGGCTGCGGTTGCTTCGCGGTATTGGCACCCGCTTGACCGCCCATGGTCCACTCGTAGCCCAAGCTCTCCTGCAACTTGGTTTTACCACTTCTACCGACTGGCACCTCTACCAACGAACCCGCGGCAGCGGCTTCAGCCACTGAGCCATCCCAGCCTAGTACTCCCTCTGTAAGCCCCGCGGTATCATTACCACCACCGGTAACACGACAGGCCTGCTCCGGTGGAATAAAGGTAAAGGCGTTGTTCGGGTCGATCTGCAGCAACATATGGGGGCCATCAATGCCATTGAAAGCACCAACATCAGACACCAGGGTTGGCAGTTGTGACGCTGCCGTCTCATCAAAGGCATCGGAGGGGTTGGTTTGTAGAAAGGCAAGCACCTGACTGTTATTAAAGGGCAGGATGGAGCCTTTATCGAGACCGCTGGTAAAAAAGTCTTTGTCAACATAGCTCACTAAGACCGCAAGCTGCTGTGCCCCTTCACCGACAATGGTTTGCGTGCCCGCCCAGTCATCGCCGTTAGACGACTGATCCAAGGCCTCAAGGGGAGCGTCTGACGCAGCAAAATTGCCCGACAGTGCCACCAATTGCCCCGATAAAATCACATCACCATCGCTGTAACCCTCGCCACTCAACGAGCTGGCATTAACCACATCGTCGTAGAGAATCTGGAAAAAATTGTTGCCAAGGGGGTCAAGAGAAAAAAGCACCTCCGATCCATCACCATTGGCAGTAACCGCAACGCCGCTGGAAACCGTAAAGGTGATCTGATAGTCGGTATTAAGGCCATCGAGGTTTGCCGGATCGCCAGCTTCATCATGTACACCCACCAACGCACCATGAGCATAGCTTTGCGCCGCGGTGGTCGACGCCGGCGGAATTGGAATAACGGGGCTTGGACCACCGGCCTGGGAACCAATCAAAATACTGCCCGGCGCCCAGTCAAAGGAGCTCACTATCGTCTCCCCTCGCGGCCCCGTACCATCGGGGTCGAGACTGATGACATCCGCACCATAACTCGGTAAGGCTGAAAAAAAGAGTGCCAGAACGGCTAAACGGCATAGGTTAAAACTCTGGAAAAGTAATCGTATTAATTTCATAACAAAGCTCCCATTACACAAAGCAACAGCGAAAATCATAGTTTTGTAGAAAGATCAAAATCTGGGTTTAATGCTATAAAGCGCTTATCTGCGCCCTATAGCATTAAGTGAACAAGTCCTTGTTACGCCTCGCTCAACTCACTCGCCCTGCGGCGACGAGTCATACCCAGGGTCAGCAGGCCAAGGCCAAGTAGAAACATTGAACCAGGCTCGGGCACCGACACGGTTTTGACAAAGGAGTTATTAGCATCTGTCTGGAAAAGAATATCCGGACCAGTCAAACCATTGATATCACCCAGGCTCGGTGCCAAAGTACCGCCACTGCCGTCATCAAACGACATGGAGGGATTTGTCTCTTGGAAGGGAAGAACATTCGAGGTATTAAAGAAGAGATCGGCCAGTAGGGATGAAATATCGTCCTTGAAAAAGTCATCATCCTGGTAGAAAGCATCGGCCTCTAGTGCGGTTGCACCCTCACCCTGTACGGTTTGCTGACCACTCCAATCATCACCATTACCGCTTTGATCGAGATCGACAGTGATGACCGTATCCCCGGCGCTGAAGTCCCCAGAGCTATCGACATCGATGAACTGTAGGGTCGAGGTGAAATTGCCACTAATAACACCGACAGAGGCATCGAGGATCAACAGCCCATCGTTGTAGCCCGTGCCCAGCAGCGAGCTGGATTTAAGCCCAGAACCGTCAGACAAATCATCGTAGTAGATCTTAAAAAAGTTGACATTTTGAGTGCTGGCATCCTCCAAGGTAATAGTGGTGTCAACAGTAATGACATCATCACCACCCCCGACGGCAAGGTCAGCGCCGACATCATAAGCAGCCACGACTGAACTCTGACTGGTGATGGTCTCGGTAAAACCGGATATAAAGGTGATTTCAAAGCCTGAACCCGCAGTATTGAGCCCCGTAGGTGAGCCGGCAGGGTCGCCACCAGCATCGAGAAAGCCAATAAGGGTGCCATGACTATAGACATCAAAGCTGTCATCCACGGCCGTGGGGACAGAGTCTTCTGCTAGAGTACTACCCGCCGCCCAGTCAAAAGCACCAATCACTACATCGCCATTAGCACCACCGGTACCATCGGCATCAAAGGATATGGTATCGGAGGCAAAGACCGGTAACGCAAGGCTTGCAGTAAAAGCAGCCACTCCCAACACTTTCATTTTCATCGTAAACTCCCGTTAAGCAGTTAAATGAAGTATCTACGAACGAAATCACTTCACCTTATTCGATGTCAGTGTCACTGCCATTCCATTGGGTTGCTCTACCAACATCCCACCAAGGTCTTAGCAGGAACCACGCCAAAACAATAAATATGATAAAAAACAATGGGTTAAAAACAAAATCCAGCCCCTATACCGCACAATCAAGCGAGCTCAAGAAAAGTGTAAAAAAACCTGACATACTATTTGAGACATAAAGTCAAGACCGGCCATGAAATAGAACGGTGAGCACACTGAGAAGAAGAAGACATACCTCGAGAAAACATAAGGCAATTACCACAAGCGCCTGTTATTAACAATCTTTATTAATTGCAAGCTATTTTCACCGCAAAAAAAGGGGTCAGTATGTTGCGGGGCCGCTATTAAAAACGCCAAGATCCAAGCGATTAATAGTGTAAAGAAAACTGACAACCTATTTAAGAAATAAAGTCAAGAGCGAGAATAAGGCCGGGTGCTAACACACCAAGACGATGGTGAAGTATCTCGAAAAACACGAGGCAGCTATCATAACCGCCTGTTATTAACAAGAATTTTTATTTGCAAGCTATTTTCATCGATCCCAAGGGCCGGCATGGCGTAAAATCTACCAGCAAAGATACCAAGGCCTGGCCTGCTATTTAGTGTAAAAGAAACTGACACCCTGCCAGCCCAGCTGAAAAGCGCTGAGCTCTTGACGCAAGCCAAGGCCCGCTCTCGCAGATTAGCCTAGAGGGCCATGATTTTTAGAGGGGGGGCTAAGGACTGTTATCACCTAAGCCAACGGGAGGGGTGGGATCGCCAGCTGGCGACACCCGCAGCTAACGGTCTACCTGAATCAAAACAAAGCCCTTTAAGGCAATATCGAACCACCGCCATCCCTGCACACAGTGCATCGAAACCAGAGGTGGTACTGCTCTTGAATTTGATCGAGCGGGCACGACACTACTCTACACCCAGCTCTACCAGTAAAGCTCGAGCCTGTTCTTTCTGGGGAAACTCACCCTGGCTTTTCGCTAGCTTCTGCAAGATGCCGGCAGCCCGTTGTTGCTCGCCCTGCGCAGCGAGGGCCCAGGCAAGGTTATAATTGATTTCTGGGTTGCCGGGGGCCCCCAGCGCAGCCGCTTCGAGTAAACGAATAGCGCGCACTTCCTGCCCTCGCCCGGCGAGGATAGTCATGGCCAGGGTATCGGCTATTTCGGGGGCATTCGGCGCCAGTTTATGAGCGCGCTCTGCGTACTCTAGGGCTTGCGGCAAGTCGGTGTCCCGCAGTAAAGATGCTAGGTTATTCAGGGCTGATACATGGTTGGGTTGCGACGCTACGATATCGGCAAAGGCCTTCCGTGCCTCGGCCTTCCGCTGCCCCAGAAAATAAAAATTTGCCAGATTGTAAGTGGCAACGCGATGGCCCGGGTTTTTCTTTAACCAAACTTCCAGCGCTAAAATAGCGGCGTCATGCTCGCCAAGGCGCCACTCAGCCAGCGCAAACTCAACCAAAATATCACTGCGCTGCGGCGCTAGACGGCGGGCGTGCCGGTAGGCCTCGCGGCTTTCAGTCAGCTTCCCCTCTGCCAGCGACAACCTAGCAGTCTGCACATAAACCTCTGCCTTGTCGGGGTGCTGTTTTGTCATCTCGGTGACAATGCCCTGCGCTTTCGCATACTGTTCTTGCCCTAACAAAAGACCCAGCATTGCAATTTGCACATTGAGCGCACTGGGATTCAAACGGTAAGATTTTTCCAGCGCCCTGGCAAAGCCCTTTTTATCAGCGGCTTTATAGTAAGCCTGTGCTAGTAGGTAGTAATGGCGCGCCGAGTCGGGCTCCAAATCAACCAGGCGCCGAAGGGTGCCTATCGCCTGAAGATAATTGGCATTTTCAGCCTGCGCCGCACCCAGAGCAAGTAACAGACTGGTGTCTTCGGCATTGGTCTTTAGACTTTCAGCAAGCACCAGCTGCGCACGCACCGCGTTGCCTTCCAGTAACAGCGCTCGCCCAAGCAGCAAAGCCGGTTCAATCAGCCCAGGGTCGTTCTGCCAAATTTTGTCGAGCCCTAAAATGGCCTCTTTACGCTGTCCAATGCGCATCTGAAGTTTCGCTAGAGAGGCAACCGTACCCGCATGATTGGGGTGAACCTTAAGGCTAGCTTGGTAATAATTGATCGCCCCCGTGACATCTCCCAATCGTATTGCCAGCACAGCCAAGTTCTGCGTGGCACTGGGGTTACCGGGTGACGCTATCAGTGCGTTTTCAAAGGCTTGTTGAGCCGCGTCAATTTGACCGTTGGCCAGCAAAGACCAGCCCAACGCCAGCAAGGCCGAACTATTTTGGGGCTTATTAGCTAGCCACTGCTCAGCGGCCTCCAGCGCCTTCGCGCTTTCACCACTGTTCAATAAACCCAAGAATAATGCCAACTGCGGCCTATCTTCACCCGGCGCCAGAGCAATGGCCTTTTCGAGATTGACAGTGCCCAGCGACACCTCCCCGCGCGACATCAAGGCCAACCCCAACTTGGTTAACACCTCGGAAGAATCCGGGTTTTGCTCGGCCAGGTGTCGATAGATATCGATCGCGCGCGACTGCTTCCCTTGAGCGAGTAAGGCCCCCGCCATCAACTCAAGGGCCTGCTTGTTTTCGGCGTCGCGTGCCAACACCGAGCCAAGGAGAGCCTGCGCTTCGTTTAAGTCCCCCCGACGTATTTGCATACTCGCCAATGTCGTCGCCGCCGAAATGGATTTTGGCGCACGTGTAAGAAATTGCTTTAAATAACTATCCGCCTGCTGCTCATGCCCCTGCATAAAATGACTGAGGCCAAGAAAGTACATCGCGGCCCCATAGTCAACCTTCTTAATCAAGGCAAGCTCGAAAAAATTCTGCGCAGCGCTGTAGTTGCCCTGTCGAAACTGAATTAAACCGAGGGCATAATCTTTTGCAAAATAGGTATCGGGTAGCTTCTCAAGGTCGCTCGCCGCGCTAGCAAACTGCTCGCGCTGAACAGACAGCAGTGCGCGCAGTAGAATGTATTTAGCGGGCCTAAAATTACCTGCTATCGCCTTGGTATAGCCCTCTTCGGCGGCATCAAAATTACCACTGCGTTCTTCCAAGCGCGCCAGCAGGCCCCACGCCTGGTGGTGGTTGGGCGCAATTGCGAGAGCCCTATCCAGCCAGCCCCGAACGGCACCGAGCTCGCCCGACGCCATATTAACCAGGGCATGGCCAACCAAGGCCGCAACGGTCTCGTCATTGATATTGAGGGCTTGATCAAGCACCTCCTGAGCCCGTTCGAGCCTGTCCTGATAAATATAAACCTGGCCCCTGAGTGCCAGCACCTCAGCTTGGTGCTCGAGCGAGAGCTCACTTGAGGGCAAAATATCATTGATCAAATCATCGTAGCGGCCCTGCAGGAACAGCGAGCGAGCAAGAGGCACAATCACAGCATCCAATGCAAGGCCGTATTTTTGCGCTTGCCGTAATTCTTTCTCCGCAGAGGCGCCATCTTCAAGCAGCACATAGACCGAACCCAGCAACAAGCGGGCCTCGCCATTGCCAGGGTTGTCCTTTAAGGCGTTTTTCAAAGCCACCACAGCGGTGTTCGGCTCGCCCTGCTCTATGGCACTTCTAGCGCGCTGCAGGTATTGCTCCGCAGTCAACGTTGGCCCACACGCCTGCAATAGTAAACCCAACAAGATAAGCCCTAGCCATGGGCTAACCTTCAGGGGCACAAAAAACAGCGGCTGAACATGCTTCGATTTCATCATGCTGGATTACCTTCCTCTCTGGCGATCGTTTCTTGAACTGGGATATTTTGTGACATTCAACGCTTGATATTCAACATGGCCGCCCACAGAAAGAACATTGATCACTGTATTAAAAGCCCCACGCCCCACAACAATAGTCCAATATATTGAGGTGAACCAACACCGAACGAATACCCGAGCTTGCCAAACAGGTGTTGAATGAGACGCCATAGAGAAGACACAGCGTTAAAACGGCAGCCTTAATACATCACTAGAAAGCTTATTCCAACAAGCATGGCAGGGTGTGGACGCAGTGTGGTGGTGGCCACAAAACGCAACACTCCGTACACCAAAAACCATATATCCGTATTGCACCCGTAAAAACGACTACGGATGAATTTCTTCTGGCCAAAAAAAAGCGCGGCTCTCGCCACGCTTTTCTGTCGTTCCGCAGGCTCTGTCTAACCAGGCCTCGACTATCTCTAGATAGCTATGCTTGCTTTTTGTTCTTGCGGGCAAAACCCATGCCCAGCAAGCCGGTACCAAGTAGCAACAATGATGCAGGCTCGGGGATAGCCGCCGTTCTGGAGAGGTTTACAGTTTTCGTCTCAGATAAAGTCAAAGTATAATTACCTGCAAGCAGGAAGTTGAAGCTCACTGCATAGTCACCAAAACCGCTAGCAACACCATAGAGATCGGATGAACCGGGCACAACAGTAGCACCAACATCCGCATTCAAATTCTCAGCCACGGTCTGACTAGTACAAGTTACGGAAGTGCCGGTAAATTGAGCATCCACACATGAATTCATACCTACCGTGGTCGGATTCCACTGGACGGAATCCCCAGTTTCAAAATGAACCAGTTTAAATTGCAACGATACCGAAGCGGCACTAGTGGCCGTTGCTGCTGCAGCGTCATCAATAACGGCCTGTAAATTAATATCCGCCTGAAAGCTCAAATCAAGTTGACCAGCACCTACAAACGTAAATTCTAAGCCCGTGGTCGACAACATGGAGGATTGACCAGAGGCCGACGTACCAGTCACCAGATTTAACTCAACCAGGTTTTCCGTGGCCGACGTCACAGCTGGAGGGGTTGCTAACTGTGAAGAATAACTAACACTATCTGTCCTCGCATACTCTCCACCATTTGGTCCTATTAAGCTAAAATCATTGTCTGCTTTTGCCGCAGTACCAAGCTGAGCAGGTGACGGGTTAATAGGGTTAGGGTTAGTACAAGTAACGTTAGCACATGTATCGCTTGCACCTGTTAACACACCGTTGAGCTCAATCGTATTTAAAGAACTAAAATTGAAGGTTTTAATGGGGTTGAGGGGATTTCCCGAACTATCAAGCTTTGCCGCACCATTAATAGTTATGTCCAAATCTTTTATTTCTAGCGCAGAAAGCCCATACACACCCGCTTGCGCCTGTCCACTTAGGCCTAAGACACCGACGGCCCCAACTGTGGCAAAAAAACCAGCTTTTTTAATCATTTTATTTAATTTCATTTCCTGTCCTTTCCTTTAATGTCCTGAAAATCCAAAATTTTGTGGGTGGCGAACTAATACGCCCCTAGCTCTATTTAAAGCAATAACTGCGCCAAAAATAAAAACACCTTTATATCAACGACTTGCAATCAACAGGCTAGACCCTACATAGCTAGTTGTAAAAAAACCTGACACTTATATTGATGATTCCCCAGAAAAACGAGCGGCGCCATCCATTGCGCCAGGTGTAAGACCTAAATAGGGCCTGAATCCAGCATAAAAACATCGGCTAAAGGAATAAAAAGGTAAGTTATTTAAAACAACGTGTACTAAACACCTTGAACTGTAAAAAAAACT
>MAAC01019227.1_pt1 | contig 42304 bp, 43 predicted proteins | sample 1115981 | NCBI WGS metagenome assembly MAAC01 (sample SAMN04961126, study PRJNA320927) | seawater metagenome | isolation source: sample BD02T64 sea water enriched with oil for 64 days | place: USA:Gulf of Mexico | collected 2013-07-27 | reverse complement strand
TTAGAAATGAAAACCCCTGCAGATTGCCATGATTTTTCTAATAGACCATACCCTGAAAAAATATCGAAATATGACTACCCATCAAAAATGAAAGTCATCAAAGTATGCCAAAACGGATCCATGCGCTGGAAGTCATATTATTGGGTATATTTGACTGCATCACTTAAGGGAAAATACATCGGTGCTGAGGATCAAGGAAATGGAATTTGGAGAGTATTTTTTAGAGACGTATTTTTAGGTTACTTTAACGAAAATAAAATAAGAGACAAACAAGTATCAATTAGGCTAAGTCAAAATCTTGTGTAAAGCATGTGCCTTTAACTTTGTAAACTATGTGCCTTAACGAACATTAGTAAATATGAAAGCATATAATATTAAAAACTACGGAGAACCGGCCAAAGTTCTTAAGCTTATTGAAACAGAACGACCTGACCCTAATAATACTGAGGTTCAGGTTAACGTTTGTGCAACAACCATTAATGATTACGATTGGTGTATTACCACCGGAAAACCTTTTTCTTATCGACTATTCTTTGGAATATTTAGTCCTAGAAAAAAATTAATAATCCCAGGAATGGAGTTTTCTGGGATTGTGGAACAGGTTGGAAATAATGCTACAATGTTTAAAGCTGGGGATGCTGTTTACGGTGACATCTCACAATTCGGATTTGGTAGCTTTGCAGAGTTTATTTGCATAGATGAGAAAGCACTAGCTCGAAAACCAAATAGCATGAGTTTTGAAGAGGCCGCAAGTATTCCACATGCAGCAATGCTAGCTTTACAAGGCCTTCTGGATGTGGGGCAGATTAAAGATGGCCAGAAGATCTTGATAAACGGTGGTGGTGGTGGAGTTGGTTCATTTGGACTTCAAATTGCAAAACTATACAACACAGAGGTTACAGGAGTCGATACAGGTGAAAAATTAAAAGCGATGGAAACTCAAGGTTTTGACAACGTAATTGACTATAAAAAAGATGACTTTACTAAGAGAAATCAGCAATATGATTTAATCCTTGATTGCAAGACCAATCGATCACTATGGAAATTTTTAAAGGTTCTAGAACCGGAAGGAAAATACGTTTCAATTGGCGGTAAATCTGGTAATCTGTTGCAAATGCTTTATATGAGTCCAATACTAAAGTTATTTAGCAAGAAACGTGTTTACATGGTTATGTTAAAAGCTAATAAGGATTTGGAGTACATCAATCAACTTTATGAGGACAACAAGATAAAATGCGTTATAGACGGTCCTTATTCTTTTGACAAAATCCCTTGGGCGATTCAACGGTTTGGAGATGGACTACACAATGGCAAAATAGTAATTACTGTAAACTAACGATGCTACAGCAGCAAGTATAATTAATTACTTCTGAATTTCTTTGCGGAAAAGCCTCGCTTTTTTTTTTGAGCTGTTTTTTTTGAATTTTAAACAACCAAATTCGAAAACACTCTTTTGATAATCTCAAAAAAACATAGATTAGTTTAACCTATGTTTAACCTTATGGATAAATAAAATATAGAATCTTCTTGAAACACCCTATAATACAAGTGGAGAAGATGGGACTCGAACCCACGACCTCTTGACTGCCAGTCAAGTGCTCTAGCCAGCTGAGCTACATCCCCGAATCTTATTTTAAACCACTCAATACCAAAACAGGTAATGTCGAGCTCTGAAAATCTTTCTTTAAAATTTTATTCTTTTCCCAAAGCTTAACAAAAAAGCCGCGTTTACGTCTAACTACACACAATAAATCTGGATCATTGTCTTTGTAATGTTCTAAAACACCTTGATAGGTAGTACCGTTCTCACTGTACGTTGTATTTGTAATTAAGGCTTTTAATTCATCATTAACATCAAAATCTCCATCATTATGATGTGGTGTTTTCACCAATAATAAATTTACTATCGATTTGAAATGGTCTTTGATACTTATTAATGGAACCAAAGCATCTTCCTTTTTAATTATGGCAGATTTTAAAGCCATCAACACATAAATAATAGGTCTAAATTTATAACCTTCAGGAACAATTAGTGCTGGGATATTAGTTTGCTTAACAATTTTTCCAGAAGTTTTTCCTAAATATACCTCATCATTTTCAGAATTAATTCTTGGCTCTAATAAGATAAGATCAATTTTAGAATTTTTACAGATTAACTCAATTGTATCTACAAGCTCACCTTTTAGAGTTCTTGTAATAATTTCAACTCCTTTTGTGTCAATTTTAGCGACATGGCTATTTAAAAACGCTCTGCTTTCACGCTCTAAAATGTAGTCAACTTTAATCATTGTGCCTGCTTTAGTATACACATTAAATACTTGCACAACATAAACTTTTGCTCCAAATGCTTTCGCAAAATCAACTGCATACTGTAAATGACTTTGAGCATTCTTGGAGGAACCTACTGGTACTAAAATTTTCTTCATAATCAATAATTTAAACCTAACTTTACAAGATATAAAGTGCAAAAGTAAACATTATAAATGATTCGTAAAGGAACGCTTACAGATATTGACAGAATATTGGACATTACAAAAGCTTGTGCTGTATTCATGACAAGTAACAGTATATTTCAATGGAACGAACACTATCCCAATAGAGAACCTTTTGAAATTGATGTCCAACGAGAGGAATTATACGTACAAGAAATAAACTCAAAAGTTATAGGATGTATTGTTTTATCTAAGATTAAAGATGAAGAATACAATCCGATTCCTTGGTTAACACCGGATGGAAAAAACATTTACATTCATCGTTTAGCTATTCATCCAAATCAACAAGGAAAGGGTCAGGCAAGACTACTTATGGATTTTGCAGAAACTTTTGCCCGAAATAATCATTTTGATTCTATTCGATTAGATACCTTCTCTCAAAATTTAAGAAATCAAAAATTTTACGAACTTCGCGGCTATAAACGATTAGGGGAAATTTATTTCCCGAAGCAAAGTGAACATCCATTCTATTGTTATGAATTAATTCTGTGAGTACAAATATTAGCTTAAAACATATTAACAAACTTGCTATCCCTGCATTGATAGCCGGTGTATCTGAACCAATTCTCTCTATTACAGATACCGCTATTGTAGGAAACATGGACTTCAATGCAACAGAGTCATTGGCAGCCGTAGGTATTGTTGGTGCTTTTATTTCTATGTTAATTTGGGTTTTGGGACAAACCCGAAGCGCAATTTCATCTATAGTTTCACAATATCTCGGAGCAAATCAACTAGACAAAATAAAAAACTTACCTGCACAAGCAATTTTTATTGTTACGTCTCTAAGTGTCTTAATTATTATTGGCACTTATCCTTTCGCACAACAAATTTTTAAGCTCTACAATGCTTCAGACATCATTTTAGATTACAGCGTAGAGTATTATAGAATTCGAGTATTCGGTTTCCCTTTTACGCTATTTACTATTGCAGTATTTGGTGCGTTTAGAGGATTACAAAATACATTTTATCCAATGATAATTGCGATTATCGGTGCGTCAATAAACATTGTTCTCGATGTTATTCTGGTGTATGGAATTGACGATTATCTTGTTCCAATGCATATTTCAGGCGCAGCCTATGCCAGTGTGATTGCTCAATTGTTTATGGCGCTTTCAGCAGCTTTCTTTTTACTTAAAAAAACTGAAATACCTTTAAAATTACATCTTCCTTTTAATAAAGAGATTAAGCGTTTTGTGTTCATGATTCTTAACTTATTTGTTCGTACTATTGCTCTTAACGTTACTTTATATTTTGCTACTAAGTTCGCTACAGGATATGGAGCGGCTTATATTGCTGCATACACCATCGCTATAAATTTATGGTTTCTGGGTGCTTTTATAATTGATGGTTATGCAAGTGCAGGTAATATTTTATCTGGAAAACTGTTGGGAGGAAAAGAATATAGAGCGCTCATTCATTTAAGTAATAAATTAATTAAGTATGGAATTATTATCGGAATCATTATTGCGATTATTGGTGGTATACTTTACTATCCGTTGGGCACTCTATTCACAAATGATTCTGAGGTTTTGAAAACATTTTATGAAGTGTTCTGGATTGTATTAGCCATGCAACCACTCTGCGCTTTAGCATTTATATTTGATGGTATTTTTAAAGGTCTTGGAAAAATGAAAATTCTTCGTAACATCTTATTGCTTTCAACGTTTTTGGTTTTTATTCCTATATTGTTTTGGCTAGATCACCTCGATTATAAACTCTTCGCTATATTTATCGCAATGACTTTCTGGATTATAGCTAGAGGATTTCCATTAATAATTAAATTTAGACAACTATTTTTACCGCTTTCACAAAAGACGTAACTTTGACATATTATTTATAAATTTTAGCGATGCTTTTACTAAGTCTTATTCAAAATGTAGATATCGAAGATAAAATGAATAATGCTCCAGATTCAAATTATGAAATTGGCGTGTTTATTGGTTCAATGTTGCCATTTGTAGTATTGGTAATCATAGCATATGCAATTTATAGATATAATAAAACTAGAATTAATAAAGACTAATATGGGAGGGAATGTACTTTTTCTGGCATTGGCAATTGTACTAGTTATAGTTTATTTTTACAATAAAAATAAAAGACGTTAATGAGTAACATACGAATTACAAAACAATTCTCATTCGAGACAGGGCACGCGCTTTATGGTTACGACGGTAAATGTAAAAACGTGCATGGCCATAGTTACAGATTATCAGTGACAGTAATTGGTCAACCTATTACTGATCAATCCAACGTGAAATTCGGGATGGTAATTGATTTTGGTGACCTTAAAAAAATTGTTAAAGAAGATATCGTTGATATTTTTGATCATGCAACTGTTTTTAATAAAAACACACCTCATATTGAGTTAGCAAAGGAATTGGAAGCTAGAGATCACAATGTGTTATTAGTCGATTATCAGCCTACTAGCGAAATGATGGTTATTGATTTTGCCTCAAAAATCAAAAAACGACTACCAAAAAACATTAAACTTCACTCTTTAAAACTACAGGAAACAGCGACATCTTTTGCCGAATGGTTTGCGATTGATAATGACTAATTCGCATCACATATCAATTCAGGATGGAAAAAAAATATATTTTTCTAGTGATAATCATTTAGGAGCGCCTACCAAAGAAGCATCCTTACCACGAGAAAAGAAATTTGTAGCTTGGTTAGATGAAATCAAACAGGATGCTGCTGCCATTTTTTTGCTTGGTGATTTATTCGATTTTTGGATGGAATACAAAAAAGTAATCCCAAAAGGATTTACCAGAACGCTCGGAAAGCTTGCCGAAATCTCGGACTCTGGAATTCCAATTTATTACTTTGTTGGAAATCATGATCTTTGGATGAGCGGTTATTTTGAAGAAGAACTACAAATACCTGTTTTTCACAAACCTCAAGAATTCACTTTCAATCAAACGTCTTTTTTTATTGGTCATGGTGATGGTCTTGGTCCTGACGATAAAGGTTATAAACGAATGAAAAAAGTTTTTACAAATCCAATATGTCAATGGTTGTTTAAACGGGTAATACATCCTGATTTTGGAATGCGAATTGGACATTACATGTCAGTTAAAAATAAGATGATTTCAGGAGATGAGGATGCTAAATTTTTAGGAGAAGACCAAGAGTGGTTGGTACAATACTGCAAAAAGAAACTAACCCAGAAACATAGAGATTATTTTGTGTTTGGTCATCGACATTTACCCCTAAATATTGACCTCAACGACCAGTCTAAATATATTAATCTGGGCGATTGGATTAATTATTATACCTATGGCGTTTTTGATGGCAATACCTTTGAATTGAATTCTTATAAATAGGTAATCACTGCTTTATACGACCAAAAGCAAAACCAATTCAATATGACTACATACGCTCAATTTAGGAAAGAACAACAATCCTTTCTATCCTCAGATGGTACAATTAAGTATATTGATAGAGGGCAAGGTGAGGTTTTGGTGTTACTTCATGGTGTTCCTACATCGGGATGGCTATATAGAAAAATGATTGAGCAACTTTCACAAAACTATCGGGTTATTGTTCCCGATATGCTCGGATTTGGATCTAGTGATTCGCCTAAAGGATATAACATTTATGCTCCAAATGAACAGGCCAAACGCTTAATTGAATTAATGAATAGTCTACAGATTAATAACTGGAATCATGTGTTTCATGATGCTGGTGGCTTGTGGACTTGGGAATTATTAAAGCTAGAGCCTCATCGTATTAACAATCTTATCATACTCAATACTATAATTTATGAGGAAGGGTTTAAACCTCCTATTCGATTTAAAAAAGGCTTTTTGGCCAAATGTATAATGGCATTGTATAATAATGGAATTACTACAAAAGCCATGCTAAAAGGCTTATTTAATGCTGGTCTAACAAATGCCAATATAATTTCAAAAACGGATCTAGAGGGTTATAAAAAACCATTACTTGAAGGTAAAACTAAAGCCATGTATCATTTCTTCTCAAACACCTGTAATAATTTACCCGACTACTCCAAGGTTTTTGAAAACCTTTCTATGCAAAAGCTTTTAATATGGGGTAAAGACGATTCATTTTTAGTTTATGAAAAAATGAAAGATAAAGTACCTATGAATTTAAACATAAAGGCGGAAAACATCCATATTATCGAAGCCAAACATTTTATTCCAGAAGAAAAATCTAATCAGATTGTAAATTTAATCCATGATTTTATAAAAGCTTAGTCACTATTCTCATGCGCTTCAATATCCTTAGTAAGGTCAAGCTTTCTAAATGAAGGTGATACAATTCCTGTTGTGACCACCGTTATTAAGGTCATTGTTCCTCCAAACACAACTGCCGTAACAGTTCCCATGAGTTTAGCAGTCAATCCACTTTCAAAAGCTCCCAACTCGTTAGAAGAGCCCACAAACATGGAGTTTACTGATGCAACACGTCCTCTCATGTGATCTGGTGTTTTTATTTGTAAAATTGTTTGACGAATTACCATTGACACTCCATCTGTAACACCGCTGAAAAATAATGCCACAACGGAAATCCAAAAGATCGAAGACAATCCAAATACTATAATACAAATACCGAATCCAAAAATAGCTCCCAGTAATTTTAGTCCAGCATTCTTACTAATAGGAATATAGGCCGTTATTAACATCGTTAAAAATGCACCTACTGCAGGCGCTGCTCTTAATACCCCAAATCCTTCCGAACCAACTTCCAAAATATCCTGTGCAAAAATAGGTAATAAAGCCACTGCTCCACCAAAAAGAACAGCGACCATATCTAAAGTAATTGCGCCTAAAATTGCCTTTGTTTTAAATACAAATTTGACGCCTTCCTTTAAACTTTGCATTACGGGCTCTCCAATTTTAGGGTTCAAAATTGGTTTCCGTTTAATTTGAAATAAAACGACTAATGAAAACATAACTAGTCCAAATACAATACATAACGCCCAATGCACACCAATCCAATTAATTGCAAAACCAGCAAAAGCAGGCCCTAAAACAGATGCCATTTGCCAAGTAGAACTACTCCAGGTAGCGGCATTGGGATAAATCTTTTTAGGAACAATTAAAGCGACCAATGAAAAAATGGTAGGTCCAAAAAATGAACGTAGAAAGCCACCAAAAAACACCAAAGTATAAATGCCATACAAAATTGAATTGGTAGACCAATCTGCAATTACTTTTGGCCATGTCAATAAAAACAAACCCAAACTTATAAGTGAAAATGCGGCGATACATATGGCCAAGAGGTTTCTTTTCTCCTTTTGATCAACAATATGACCGGCAAACAATGCCATGGTAAACGCTGGAATAATCTCCATCAGCCCGATAATACCAAGCGACAATGGATCTTTTGTCAAGGAATACACCTGCCATTCAATCACAATAAATTGCATTGACCAAGCAAATACTAAGGCAAATCGTAACACAATAAATATGTTGAATTCTTTTATTCGTAAAGCAGCGTACGGGTCTTTTTTCGCCATTAGATTATTGCTGTTTTAGATCTCGTAATTTCAGTTGAAGCGACACATTACCTTGCCAGTGGTTTTCGTCAATAGCGTACACGGATTTAAATAGTTTCTTATTAGAAACAAGTTCCAGTTTATCTCCTAATCCAAAACCAATACAAACATACTTTTCAACACCCGATTGGGTCACAGTCATTCGTAAATGGGTGTCGTCTTCACCAACACATTTCCCATAACCAGTATCTTTTAGATATTCTGTCATAAAAATTGGCGTCATATTTCCTGGTCCAAATGGTGCGAATTGACGCAGAATTCTATAAAATTTAGGCGTGATTTCTTTTAAATCAATCTGTGCGTCAATTTTAACTTCAGGAGTCAATAAAGATTTGTCTATGGTTTGAGAAACAACACGTTCAAAAGCATTTTTAAAATCATCATATTTTTCCTCATTAAGAGTTAATCCAGCTGCATATTTATGGCCGCCAAATTGCTCAATATGTTCTGAACAGGCTTCTAATGCGTTGTAGACATCAAATCCACTAACCGAGCGTGCTGACGCCGCCAATTTGTCTCCACTTTTCGTGAATACTAAAGTTGGTCTATAGTAGGTTTCTATAAGTCTTGAAGCTACAATACCAATAACCCCTTTATGCCAGGATTCCTCATAAACTACAGTTGTAAATCGTTCTTGTTCATTCAATATTTCAATTTGTTCAAGTGCTTCCTTTGTAATTCGCTTATCCGCATCTTTACGATCCGAATTAAAGATTTCTATTTCTGCTGCCCCACTTTTAGCTAAATCATAGTCTGTTTCAGTTAATAAATTGACCGCATAATTTCCATGTTTCATACGACCCGCAGCATTAATTCTTGGCGCCACAATAAATACAACATCGGTAATCGTAAGCTCATCTTTTTCAACCAGATTTATAATAGCTTTAATTCCGGGTCTCGGATTTGTATTGATTACCTGTAAACCAAAGTATGCCAAAGCACGATTTTCTCCTGTAATGGGTACAATATCCGCACCAATTGCTGTTGCAACTAAATCTAAATATTCGGCCAGATCTTCAACTGATTCTCCCTGATTATGAGCCAATGCATGAACTAATTTAAATCCTACGCCACAACCACATAATTCTTTAAAAGGGTATTTACAATCGTCTCTCTTTGGATCCAAGATGGCAGAAGCATCAGGAAGTTCATTTCCCGGTCTATGGTGATCGCATATAATAAAATCAATACCCTTTTCTTTTGCATAAGCGACTTTCTCAATTGCTTTAACTCCACAATCAAGTGCTATTATGAGAGAAAAATCATTGTCTTCTGCAAAATCAATTCCTTTGTATGAAATGCCGTAGCCTTCCATATAGCGATCTGGAATATAGGTAGCGATAGTCTCTGAGCGTGTTTTTAAATACGAAGACATTAAGGCTACTGATGACGTTCCATCAACATCATAGTCGCCATATACTAAAATATTTTCATTCTGAAGAAATGCAGTTTCAATACGCGCAACTGCTTTGTCCATATCCTTCATTAAGAATGGGTCATGTAAATCATTTATACTTGGTCTGAAAAATGATTTCGCCGCTTCATAAGTTTCTATTCCTCGTTGCAATAATAAGGTTGCCACTAATGGCTCAACTTGAAGCGCCTCGGCTAATTTAACTGTTTTAGTAGTCTCTGGTTTTGGTTTGAGTGTCCAACGCATATGCGAATATAGAAAATATTCTCTATTTATTATGATAATGGACTGCGATTTTTACTGTAGCAAACTGACGAAACATTTCCATGACGCCACAATATTTTTCTACTGAAAGATCTACAGCCTTTTTTATTTTGCCTTCATTTAGATGTTCACCATAAAAATGATACGCTACAGAAACGGTATGGTAGTACTTAGGGTGTTCATCTGTCAATTCACCTTCGACAATCATTTTGAAATCATCAATTGTAACTTTCATTTTATTTAAAACGGATACGACATCTAGACCAGAACATCCAGCTAAAGACGATAACATCATTGCTTTAGGTGCCATTCCAGAATCGGTGCCTCCAAAATCTTTTGATGCATCCATCATAATAGAAGACCATCTTGGATTATCAGATTCAAACACCATATTTCCTTTCCATTGAGTCGTGACTTTATCTGCCATATGTGAAGATTTTTTTGTTTATTGTGTAATTATATTTTAATAACTTTGACACAATGAACATCCATAAAACAGAAGTTGTATTATAATACTTTTTATTGTGGATGTTTCTTGTTCCTTCAAAAATACCACTAATAAAATAAAATTATGCCATTAGTTACACCTTTATCAGCAGACCATGATGTAGAAACAAAAGCCCTCGCAGAGTTCTTTAACGAGACCCTTGGATTTTGTCCAAACTCTGTATTAACAATGCAACGTCGGCCAGCAATTTCCAAAGCTTTTATTAATTTAAATAAAGCTGTAATGGCAAATGAAGGTAGGGTGACTTCAGCATTAAAAAGAATGATTGCTTGGGTCAGTTCTAACTCCACTGGATGTAGGTATTGTCAAGCGCATGCTATTCGAGCTGCTGAACGCTATGGTGCTGAACAAGAACAATTGGATAATATTTGGGACTACCGAACACATTCTTCTTTTTCTGAGGCAGAGCGTGCAGCCTTGGATTTTAGTTTAGCTGCTTCATTAGTGCCTAATGCAGTAGATGAAACCATTCAAAAGCGTTTACATGAACATTGGGATGAGGGAGAAATTGTTGAGATGCTCGGTGTAATTTCATTATTTGGATACCTAAACCGATGGAATGATTCTATGGGGACCTCTATTGAAGATGGCGCTGTTGAAAGTGGTGATCAGTATCTTGGAAAGCATGGTTGGGAAAAAGGAAAGCACGTTTAAGATAATATAACTATATCAGCTGCTTAACACGTTGCTGTAATTGTGGTACAACCTCTTTTTCAAACCAAGGATTCTTTGTCAACCAAAATCGATTGCGGGGAGATGGATGTGGTATTGGCAAAAATTGTGGTAAGTAGTCTTTATAATTGGCAACCGTTTCTGTTAAGGTGCGTTTAGCTTCTTTTTTCAAATAATACCTTTGCGCATACATCCCAATTAAAATTACCAATTCAACATTGGGCATAAAATCAAATAATTGCTGATGCCATTGTGGAGCACATTCTGGTCTTGGTGGCAAATCACCCGTTTTTCCACGCCCAGGATAACAAAATCCCATAGGAATTATTGCGAATTTTCTCGTGTCATAAAAGTCCTTATCAGACACATTGAGCCATTTCCGTAATTGTTTGCCGCTAGCATCGTCCCAAGGAATTCCTGATGCATGCACTTTAGTTCCGGGCGCTTGCCCAATAATGACAATTTTAGATTTAGGATGTGCTGTAGCAATTGGCCGAGGACCCAATGGTAAATGAGATTTACAAATGGTACATTGTCTTATGTCATGAAGTAAGTCTTCCATTAGTGCTTCCCTCCTACAACAATAACAATTTCTCCTTTTGGAGGTTTATTGGTATAATGCGCCAAAACTTCCTTTGCAGTTCCCCGAATAGTTTCTTCATACAATTTTGTGAGTTCACGTGAAACTGAAACGGGTCTGTCATCTCCAAAATACTCACAAATATTAGCGAGTGTTTTAATTAGTTTATGTGGTGATTCATAAAAAATCATGGTCCTAGTTTCTTCAGCAAGTAGTATAAATCGCGTTTGACGTCCTTTTTTAACAGGAAGAAAGCCTTCAAATACAAATTTATCATTTGGTAATCCACTATTCACTAAAGCGGGTACAAAAGCAGTTGCTCCTGGAAGGCAATCCACTTCAATATTATTTTCAACACAAGCACGTGTAAGTAAAAACCCTGGGTCTGATATGGCTGGAGTTCCTGCATCACTAATTAAAGCAATGGTCATTCCTCCTTGTAATTTCTGAATTAATCCAGCAACCGTTTTATGCTCATTATGCATATGATGCGATTGCATATGCGTACCAATCTCAAAATGTTTAAGAAGTTTGCCTGAAGTTCGTGTGTCTTCCGCCAAAATTAAATCCGCTTCTTTTAAAACGTCAATTGCTCTAAAAGTGATGTCTTTTAGATTACCAATTGGTGTTGGAACAATATAGAGTTTGCTCATAAATGATTAAGATAAGATTGAATTTCAAATTTACAATCTTTTAAACTATCTTAACGCAACCTTTTTTGATAATTAACATCTTCCATTTAAACAATTAATGCTGAAACACTTATTATTTTACTTGCTATGTTGTTGTCTAGTTATACAATCATATTCACAAACGACGGATTTAGCAGTTATTGTCGAAGCACAGAATACAAACAATGCTGATGTTTCTCAAGTCCATATTTATCAAGAATTTCAGTATATCGTTACTATAATTAATTCTGGTAATCTGGTCGAAAATGCCACTTTCTCACAAATAATAAACCCTAGCTCGACTGTTGCGTCTTATGTGTCTCAAACTTCTAATGGAGGTGCTAGTGATGTCGCGAATTTTGCCCTTACAACTGGAAACATCCTAACGGGTACCATTGCGTCACTTCCAACAAATTCTAGCGTTGAAGTAAAAATTATTGTAATTGCTCCGACAGTTGTTGGGGGAATTGCAACCGACGTTACCATTTTTCCACCTAATTCAATTAATGATATTGATCCTTCTAATAATCAATCTATCATTTCAATTGATGTCGTAGATGCAGATATAGACTTTACTGTAGTTCACAATCAAATCACACCATCTCCTGGAGTTCCAATCACGGAATGGGGAGATACTGTAACTTATAGAACGACAATTACTAACAATAGTATTATTGGTTTTCCTCTAAATGACTTTACCTTAATAGCAAGTAGCATCCCTATTCAAAATGGGGAACCTCTTGCACAAATTCAGTCTGTAGAATGTATTTCTGCAACAAATGGTGTTGTGTGTCCAGATTCTATTGATGTCCCTAATATCACTTCTTTGGTAAATTCGGGAGTAGAAATTTATCGGCTGAACAGTCCAATTGTTTTTCCTATAAACGGGAGCATTACATTTGAAATTAATTGTAAATACTTGGAAGGAATTTGTGCTGAGGAAGCTGACGTCATTAATGTTGAAAACTATATTGAATTAGAACTTGATCACGTTAATATCTCATCAAATGAATCCAATAGTGTTGACACACTTTTACTCGCGCCGGAAATTTGTTTGTTTACCGATATTGCTATTGAAACCAGTATTCTGACACCAACAAATGCTGCAATTACAACATGGGAGGATGAAGTACTTCTAGAAACAATAGTTAGTAATTTTGGGAGTTTCGATGTTCCCATTCGATTCTTTATACAAAACTTATCTTCGAATGCTGGCTCGTGGGATCTTATTAATGTGACTTGCATAGGTGTGACTGGAAGTTTCACATGTAACGATGTAAGTTTTAGTCTTAACGGGCAGACCTGGAATACCAATGATTTTTCTTTTCCAGCTGGTGGCACAATTACTGTTCAAACCCGTCTAAAATATTTAGAGCCAACTTGTACACCAACACCTCAGAATTACACATCCCAAATACGAAGCGCAATTAATATTATTCCCTTAGAAGTCATCGATATTGATTATAGTAACAATTATGATGATGATTATATTACACTATTACCAGCAGATGAATGTCCTTATTCTGATTTATCTGTAATCAAAACTCAAATCAACCCACAAATCCCTTTAGGATCATCCGATCAAAATCCGATGCCATGGGAAGACGTGACTTATGAAATTATTGCAACAAATATTGGAGATGAAGATACTTTTATGGCTTTGGCTGATCGCTATTTAGCAGCAAGTATAGGTTCAATTGGTGTTTTAAGAAGTGTAGAGTGTATTTCGGCTAGTGGAGGCGCTAGTTGTGGAAGTATTGCCATTCAAAATATTGATTTAGAAATTAACGAAAGCTCTAGTGATTTTGTGTTTTGGGAGATCACCCAAGAGGATGCTTGGTATATGCCTTCTGGAGCTTCAGTTACTTTTAGAACTGTACATTCTTGGATTCCAGATTGTGATAATGAGCCGATAGAAGTTGTAAATAATGTTAATGTAGAAGCCTATGGAGGCGGTGTTGATGGAAATCCAACCAATAATGGTTTTTCAGTATCTACATATTTCACCCCTTGTGTTGATTTAATTATTCAAACCTTACCATCTTCTCCAACTATACCAATTAATACCGTATTCGATTGGATTGTTGATATTACAAATAGTAACACGAGTTCTATTGTTCTAGATGCTGATTTTTCAAACGATTTAAATCCAGTTTTCTCTATAGTTGGAACTCCAACATGTCAAATTGAGAATGGAACTGCCAATTGTATTCAAAGTTTTAATATTAACGGAAACAATATCTCTGGCATAATTCCGAGCATGGATGCTGGTTCAACCTTGAGAATTACAATTCCAGTAATGTCACCTAGTATTGGAGGTGTTTTTAATAATAGAGCAGAGGTTTTCCCTAGTGAAATTAATAATGAAGAGATAACTCCCGAAACAAATATTTCAATTAGTAATGTTCAAGTGATATCACCTATACTAACAAAAACTTATGATCCTGAAATTATTTTTACTGGACAAGAAAGCACCTTAACTTTTACCGTTCATAATGTTGCTTCAAATCCAGCACAGAGTGACATTTCATTTATTGATATTTTACAACCCGAACTTACGTTAACAAGTAATATTTCTTGGGTAAATGCCAATGGATGCACAGGAACATTTAGTGGTACTATTGGTGATGATTTTGTTGGGATATCAGATTTAACCATCCCTGAAGGTATTGAAAGTTGTAGTTTTTCAGTAGATGTAACTTCAAATACTATTGGAGTCTATCCAAATACAAATTCGAATTTTGCATCCCAAAATAATATTGACACGTCTCAAACAGAATCTACTCTAACGGTTATTGAAGACCCATCAAATGTCGATATTGAAGTTTTAAAAACTGTTTACCCAGAAGAGACTTCACTTGGTGCCACGGTAATGTTTACAATCACCGTTACAAATTTAGGAACAACCACTGCCACACAAATAGAAATTTATGAAAACCTTCCTATAGGCTATGTGTTTTCTTCATATTCAACAACCTTGGGTAGCTACGATGAAATAAGTTTCCTCTGGAATTTAACGAGTCTAGCTCCGAATCAGTCTGCAACACTTACAATTACAGCTCAAATTATTTCAACCCATGACTTGTTAAATGTTGCTCTTTTAAACACAGTAAACGAAATTGACAGAGACGAGACCAATAATGAAGATAGTGCTGAAGTGATGATTAATAACTGTTTAGAAATTCCAAATGGTATTTCACCGAATGGTGATAATTTTAATGACTATCTGGTGATTCCTTGTATAGAAAACTATCCAACAAATGTGATTAAGATTTTTAACAGGCTTGGCGTTCAAATCTATCAAAGTGATAACTACAAAAATAATTGGGATGGCAAACCAAATATGGGTTTCCCTGAAACATCTAAACTGTTACCTGTAGGAACGTATTATTATATTTTAAGCATAAAAAATCAGCCTAAACCTATTATTGGTTGGGTCTATTTAAATTATTAATTAAACCGCCCTTCAATGAGTTCCATAAATCGATTCTCAAATTCATCTTTCCCTTCCCAAAGGTTATAATCGGGCTTAACAATATCCTGAATTAAACGCGTCGCATCTTCTAAAGATGTTGCTGTGTTAATTTGCGATAATACACGATCATAATCTTCAGCTTTTCCATCGAAAAGATGTTTAATAAAGGCGAGTTTATCATTCAAACCAATTGTTAAACCTCCTCTTTTCAGTTTATCATTAAGAGATTTTTTTATGTCTTCTTTTGGTGAAATATCAGTAACAGGTTCAAAAACTGGAATCTCGTCAAAGCCCGCTGTAATATCTTCCAAACTATTTTTATGTTCCTTTTGAGATGTTGCAGCTTCAAAAATAGCATCTACCGCTTGTGTTTCTTGCGGCATTTGGGCTACCATGTCCTTAATCTTCTCCATGACTGGTTCCATAATATCATCTTCTTCTATATCATCTAAATTTATATAGATTTTATCTTCTACCTCTATGTTGTCACTTACTTTATTATTAAAGGCCGTGTCAAGCATTTCAAAAAATGAAGAATCACCACCAATAGTAGGCATATCACCTTCAAAATTATTATGAGCAAACTTTAAAACAGTTAGCTTTTCATATAAAGCAGCTACCTCAGCGTGCATTTTAATAGCGTCTTCTTTCCCTTTTAATTTCAAAATTCTATGCGCTATACTGACTAATTCAGATTCCAACTTCTTCTTCATAACTTTTAAAATTTAATGCAATTTAGATTTTTGTTTTTTAATAAATTTGCGTCACCTTTATACAAACGAACAATTGCTAGGTTTTAGTGTTAAAATTACAAAATGTTTCTCGAAAATACAGTAAATCATAAAGAACAATTTGGGTGGATTGAAGTTATTTGTGGCTCAATGTTTTCTGGTAAAACGGAAGAATTGATTCGCAGACTTAAACGCGCACAATTTGCTAGGCAAAAAGTTGAAATCTTTAAGCCGGCAATTGATGTGAGATATGATGAAGAAAAAGTAATCTCACACGACTCAAATGAAATTCGTTCTACACCAGTTCCAGCTGCAGCTAATATTCCAATTTTGGCTGATGGATGTGATGTGGTTGGAATAGATGAAGCCCAGTTTTTTGATGACGAAATAATTAGAGTGTGCAACGATTTAGCGAATAAAGGAATTCGAGTAATTGTTGCAGGACTCGACATGGATTTTAAAGGAAATCCTTTTGGCCCAATGCCTTCATTAATGGCCACCGCAGAATACGTAACTAAAGTACATGCCATTTGCACACGAACTGGTAATTTGGCGCAGTACAGTTATAGAAAAGCAAAAAGTGATGACCTTGTATTACTTGGTGAAGTTGATGAATATGAGCCCTTAAGCCGTGCAGCTTTTTATAAAGCTATGTTACGAGATAAGGTACGAAACATGAAAGTCAATGATGCCGTAGAAATCGAGCCTAAAACAAAAAATTCTAATGCTTAAAGCTCAAGAAACTATACTTGAAATTAACTTAAAATCACTTAAGCACAATTTCGAATATATCAAATCAAAGCTCGATGGAACCACTAAGTTTTTAGCCGTCGTTAAAGCATTTGCCTACGGCAGTGATGCTGTAGAGGTTGCTAAAAGTCTACAAGAATTAGATGTCGATTACTTGGCAGTAGCTTATGTTAGTGAAGGTGTGGTTTTACGAGATGCAGGAATTACGAAACCAATTATAGTTTTACATCCTCAGGCAGTAAATTTTGCAACTTTAATTGATCGTTGTTTAGAACCAAGCATTTATAATGCAAAAGTCTTAAACGAATTTATAAAAATTGCGTCTCTAAAACAGCAAACCAATTATCCAATTCACATTAAATTTAACACTGGACTCAATCGATTAGGGTTCTGGGAATCTGATATTAATTTTATTGTCGATATTCTAAAAAACACAAATTCGGTTAATGTCATATCTATATTTTCACATTTAGTCGCTAGCGAAGATATAAATGAACGAGAATTTACCTTAGCTCAAATTAAAACCTTCGAATCAATTGTAAAAAACTTCATTACAACCATTGGTTATAAACCATGGATTCATATTTGCAACACATCTGGAATTTTCAATTATCCTGAGGCACATTTTGATATGGTACGATGCGGGATTGGTTTATACGGTTTCGGAAATTCGGAAAAAGAGCACAAAACACTGTTACCAATAGCAACGCTTAAAACAATAATTTCTCAAATTCATATTGTCGAAAAAGGTGAAACCGTAGGCTATAATAGAGCCTTTAAAAGTGATGGGGATATTAAAACCGCGACACTTCCAATAGGTCATGCTGATGGTATTGGTAGACAGTATGGTAATGGGAAGGGGTTCGTAATTATTCATTCAAAGAGGGCTCCTATAGTTGGAAATGTTTGCATGGACATGATTATGGTAGATATTACAAATATTGAATGTAAGGAAGGTGATGAGGTCATTGTTTTTGGTGATTCTCTTAGCTCAAATGCCCGTGATTTTGCCAAATCTGCTCAGACAATTTCCTATGAAATTATCACTGCTATATCCCAACGAATCAAACGGGTGATTTCCAAATAATCACTTTACAGGCTTTAACATATGTTGATTTTTTAGTAGATTTAGGCTAATAATACTAACTTAATACTATAAATTATGCTTAAAGAATTCAAGAATTTTATCATGACTGGGAACGTCATTGATTTTGCTGTTGCAGTAATTATGGCAGGCGCCCTAGGCTCTGTTATTAAAGGTTTCGTATCAAATATTGCCATGCCTTTTATTGGATATTTTGCAGGAGGAATGAATTTTGAAGACCTTCACTATGCCATGGACGGACAAGAATATGCATCTCTTGCTGCCGCTAAAGAAGCTGGTGCTGCAGTCATTGCTTACGGATCTTGGATAAATACCATAATTAACTTGATAATTGTAGGCCTTGTAATGTTTATAATTGTCAAAGCATATAATAAGACAAAAACACCTGCAGCTCCTGCAGCTCCTGCGGGTCCCTCTGACAACGATTTATTATCTGAAATAAGAGATTTATTAAAAAAATAAAATAGACTTTAGTCAATTATTTGACCCTAAAAACCGCTTCTATATAGAGGCGGTTTTTTTATGGGCATTTAGATTTTTAAAATGAATTAATACTTACTTTTGTCCTATAAATTTATCAAAAAATGAAAGTAGCCGTTATAGGAGCCACTGGAATGGTTGGCGAAGTAATGTTAAAAATTCTTGAAGAACGTAATTTTCCAATTACGGAATTAATCCTTGTTGCATCCGAAAAATCTATAGGTAAAAGCATAACATTTAAAGGGGAAGTATTCAAAGTAATTGGTATGTTAGATGCAATTGCAAAACAACCAGATATCGCTTTATTTTCTGCTGGAGGCGACACTTCTTTGGTTTGGGCTCCAAAATTTGCAGAAGTTGGAACAACGGTTATTGATAATTCTTCTGCATGGCGAATGGATTTAACTAAAAAATTAATTGTCCCTGAAATAAATGCTTCTCAGCTTACGAATCAAGATAAAATTATTGCGAATCCAAATTGTTCAACAATTCAAATGGTAATGGTACTTGCGCCATTACATAAAAAATACAAAATCAAACGCATCGTCGTTTCTACATATCAATCAATTTCTGGAACAGGCGTCAAGGCGGTAAAGCAATTAGAAAACGAACTCGCAGGCATAAAAGGAGAGATGGCATATCCGTATCCAATTCACAGAAATGCAATTCCGCATTGTGATGTTTTTGAAGAAAATGGGTATACCAAAGAAGAAATGAAGTTGGTTCTAGAAACGCAAAAAATTCTTGATGACCGAACCATTGCAGTCACTGCAACTGCGGTCAGAATCCCTACATCGGGAGGACATAGTGAAGCAGTTAACATTGAATTTGAACACGATTTTGATATTAATGACATCCGAAAAATCTTAAATAATTCCCCGGGAGTTGTGCTTCAAGACAATATAGATGTAAACACCTATCCTATGCCAATATATGCTGAAGGTAAAGATGATGTTTTTGTTGGGCGCATTCGTAGAGATGGCTCTCAACCTAATTCATTAAATCTCTGGATTGTAAGTGATAATCTCCGTAAAGGTGCTGCCACAAATACGATACAAATTGCTGAGTATTTAATTTTGCAAAAATTATTATAAAGCGCTTCATTTCCAAAATAGAAATGCCTAAGAGTTAGACTTTTTTTACGATATATGCATTTCATACATGTTTGAGCTAACACCTTGTATTGTATGTATCTATTTAAACTAAAAGGAGATACGCTTCATCTTGTTGGCAGTAAAAACACGTAATACAACTAATTAATTATTCGCATTTACTGTTAATAACTATATTAGTACTCCAAATTTTACTGTAGATGTTTAATAATTACGTCAAATATATATACCTATCTGTGTTTGCTTTGGTTGCATTTTCTTGTGCTACTGATGAAGATAGTTATGTGCCAATACAAATTGATCCCATACAAGTATCACCAGTGATATTTGATATCGAATCAGTACCCTATCAAACCCTTTCAGAATACAACTTCTTTGACGGTAATTTGTCTGACATCAATCCTGTTTATGGCGTTTTACCATATGATCTAAATTCTTCGTTATTTACGGATTACGCGCATAAAAAAAGATTTATCTGGATGCCAGATGGTCAGAGTGCTAATTACCTAAATGATTATTCGGTTATCGATTTTCCTATTGGGACCGTTTTTATCAAGAATTTTTATTATGATGATGTGCTGCCTGACGTGACTACTTTGCTAATTGAAACTCGACTAATGATCTTAAAGGAAAGCGGTTGGGTATTTGCCAATTATGTTTGGAATGATGACCTAACAGAAGCGAGTTTTGATTTAAGTGGTTCATTCAAAGCATTTGATTTTCTATTAGAAAATGAAACGCAATTTGTGAATTACAGAATTCCTGCAGAATCGAAGTGTTTTACATGCCATAAATCTATTGAAGCGGAAACCGCCTTACCGATTGGACCAAAACCACAAAATTTAAATAAATCCTATACTTATGCAGATGGTCAGATGAATCAACTTCAAAAATGGGTTGAAATGGGATATTTGGATAGTTATCCATTAAATATAGAAAGTTTGGTCAATTGGGAAGATGATTCTCAACCATTAGAATTAAGAGTAAGATCCTATTTAGATATTAATTGTGCACATTGCCATTCAGACAATGGGCATTGCGATTACAGACCTGTAAGATTCGCGTTTAATGAATCGTCTGATATATCAAATTTAGGCGTGTGTGTTGAGGCTCATACAGTTTTTGATCCACTTTTAACCTATATTGTTAATCCTGGAAATGCGGATACATCAGTACTCATAGCAAGATTAATATCAACTGAAGAATTTTTACGAATGCCTCTATTTGGTAGAACTTTAAAACATAATGCTGGTGTAGCACTAATTGAAGAGTGGATTAACTCTTTAAATATTAATTGTAACTAGTCTAAACCTATTAAAAAATTTATTATGAAAACAAGATTACTTTCCCTGTCACTTTTTTTTGCAACTTTATCACTTAATGCACAGAGTTATGACACTTGTATTGATGCATCGAATGCAAGCACTATTACAGCGGGTACGTATTCAATTGGCACTATAAATGGGTCTGAATTACCTAGTTCATATTGTGATGGCAGCACTAACAGCAGTAATGTTGATTTTGCTGAGTGGCTTAAATATACTCCAGATTCTGATTATACTGTTACCATTAGTTCAGACCTTGTAATTAATGCTGATAAAGACACAAAAGTCAACATTTATACAGGCTCGTGTGGTGCATTAACTTGTGTAATTGGTGATGATGATTCTGGTGTGTATCCTGGAAGTAATACGTATTCATATTTATCATACATAACATTTAATGTGACATTAGGTCAAACTTATTATGTTGTTTGGGACGATGAAAGATCAAATAGCAGTAATTTTGACTTTACACTTACTGAGGAAACAACAGTTCCTCCTTCTTCTGCTTCAGCAGCAGTTTCATTTACAAGTCAATCTGCTAATATTTCAGGGACTTACGATAGAGCTCTCGTTGATATGAACGGTGATTATTTAGATGATTTAGTGTCTATTAGCACCTCAAGTATATATGTCAATTTACAAAATGGAAGTGGCTTTGATGTTGTTCAAAAAACCACAACATCAGCAGATTTTCTTCCTACTTGGAGTTTGGCCGCTGGCGATTATAACGCCGATGGATACAGTGATTTACTTTACGGAGGTGGCGATGGTGTGACTTTTATGAGATCGAATCAAACTGGTGCTTCTGGATTTGATACTGTAGAATTTATTGAAATTTCTGGGCCAGAAGATGTGTTTTCTCAGCGTTCAAATTTTGTAGATATTAATAATGATGGGCATTTGGATGCCTTTGTGTGTCACGATACTGCACCTAGTATTTCTTATATGAATGATGGCAGTAATAACTTGGTTTTTGAAAATACCAATGGTTTGGGTGATTACTTTTTCGGAGGTAATTATGCTTCCGTTTGGATTGACTTTGATAATGACAAAGATATCGACATGTATATGGCAAAGTGCGGAGGAAGTGATGCAAGAAAAACGAACCAATTATATAGAAATAATGGCGATGGAACTTATACTGAAATCGGTTCGTCTTCTGGTTTGGCAGACATTATCCAAACATGGTCTGCCGCTTGGGGCGATTTTGATAATGATGGTGATATGGACGCGTATGTTGGTTCTAGCACACGTCATGACCATAAACTAATGCGTAATAATGGTGACCTAACATTTACCGATGTAACCAATGGTTCTGGTGTAGGCTTAGCGAATCAAGGCATTGAAAATGCTCCTGCCGATTTTAATAATGATGGGTTCTTAGATATTTTATCTAACGGCTCTGTTCTATTCGGAAATGGGGATTTAACATTTAATGTTTTTGCTGGTCCAATTAGTGGATCAATTGGAGATGTAAACAATGATGGGTTCTTAGATGTTTTTAATGGGAGTCTTTATATTAATGATACGAATAGTAATAATTGGATCAAAATTGTAACCGTTGGTGACCAAAGTGGTGGTTATAGTAATATAAATGGAATTGGAGCACGTGTTGAAATAAATACGGCTTCTGGAACTCAAATTAGAGATGTTACGAGTGGTATTGGTTTTAGACATATGAGTTCTTTAAATACTCATTTTGGAATTGGAGCAGATACAGCAATAAATTACATTAGAATCTTTTGGCCTTCAGGAATTATTGATACCATCAATAATCCTACAATTAATGATTCTATTATTATAAATGAAGGGTCTTCAACTTTAGGCACAAATGACTATTTTGCAGAAGATTTGATTCTATATCCAAATCCGACAAAAGATGTACTGAACCTGAATTCAATAGAACTATTAAATGGCGCTTTTTATACCGTATTTGATATGACGGGAAAACGTGTTGTAAATGCAACCCTTAAATCAACTCGTATTGATGTTTCCCATTTAAGTTCTGGAAATTACATTTTAAGAATCATGTCTGGTAATCAAATTAAAAGTCAAAAATTTATTAAACAATAAATTGAAAGCACAAATTGAAAAAATTGATTCATTTATCAGAGTGGTTTTGAGACTTAATTTTTGACTAGAGGTAGGGTTTTTAACTTTTAGAATGTCTTACTATGTAAGCCATTAGTATAAAATAAATTAATTATTTTATATATTAGCGTTCGTTTTTATTTATGAATAAAAAATGCTTAATAATATTACTTGGAGTTCTAGCATTATTTTCATGTGCTTCAAATGATGAGTATGTAGCATTAGACATTGAAACTACTCCTGATAACATTCAGGTGGCTCAAGGTTCATCTATAGAAATTGATGTCCTTAATAACGATACAAACATTCCCAATGAAGGCCTACTTAGCGTGAGTAATTCTCAAAACGCTATGATAGTAATATTAGACACCAATAATACACCGAGTAATCCTAGTGATGACACTGTAAGATATACTCCAAATTTAAACTTTTATGGTCAAGACTCATTTACGTATACGATCTGTAATAATGCAAATCCACAAGATTGCAACACTGAAACTGTAAATATTACGGTTCAACCTGTTTCACCTGTTAATTTTGACTTAGCTGAAGTGCCCTATCAAACACTTTCAGAGTACAACTTCTTTGAAGGAGCTCTCAACAATTTAACTCCAGTATTTAGCGTTATCCCTTACGATTTAAATTCCCCTTTATTTAGCGATTACGCACATAAAAAACGATTTGTTTGGTTGCCATCTAATGAGAAGGCAAATTACGTTAGCGATTATACCCCTTTGGATTTTCCAGTAGGAGCTGTCTTGATTAAGAATTTTTACTATGACAATGTACAGCCGTCAAATGAAACTAAGATTTTAGAAACAAGGCTCATGTTTAGAACTGAAGATGGGTGGGATTTTGCAAAATATGTTTGGAATGAAGATCAAACAGAAGCAACATTTACTGATGATGGTAGTTTTGTTGCATTTGATTGGATTGAAAACGGAGTATTAAAATCTGTCAATTACCGCATTCCTTCACGTAATGAGTGCTTTACATGTCACAATAAATTTGGAACACCTGTACCTATTGGCCCTAAGCCACAAAATTTAAATAAAAATTACAATTATGCTCTAGGCGATATGAATCAACTAAGCAAATGGATTGAATTAGGATTCTTAGAAGATAATTTACCATCAAATATTATCACTACTGTGAAATGGGATGATGAAGCTCAGCCATTAGACCTTCGTGTAAGATCCTATATAGATATAAATTGTGCCCATTGTCATTCTGAACAAAGTTATTGCGAATACAGACCAATGCGATTTGCATATAACGAAAATGATGACCTTACAAATATGGGTGTTTGTGTGTCTCCAGATACTCAAATTGAATCCTATACAAAAATCATTGTGCCAAATGATATCGATAAATCAATATTGCATTTTAGAATTTCTTCTACAGCAGAACAATTCAGAATGCCATTATTGGGAAGAACTTTACAACACCAAGAAGGTGTTAGACTCATAGAGGAGTGGATAAACTCTTTAACAACAAATTGCGAATAACTAATACTAATATGATGAAAAAAATTACACTGTTACTAACCTTTTTACTATTTACTTCTTACACTAGCATTGCTCAAATAGTAAATCAGCCTGCCAATTGGCCAAATAACAATTGGACCATTTCAGGGACCTATTTACTGAGTTCAGATGTGTTTGAAGCTGATCCAAGAACATCGAGCAACTTTGCTTATGATGATGACGATGCAACTAATGGTCATGTAGACAATATTGCGGCGGCATCACCGGTTATAGATTTAACAGCAGCTTTTAATGCAGGTGAAACCTGGTTAACTGTTGGTTCTAGTTATGTGTTTCATAGTATTGGTGAATTACTTCAAATTCAATATTGGGATGCAGATGCAGCTGCATGGGTTGTTTGGGGCTCTTCTTTAACTGGAACTCCAAATGCTCCAAATGATAATTTTTGCAGTGGAACCTCTGTAGGGTTCTCGTCTGACGCTTTAAATATCTCTGGATTCACAACGAATCAACTTGCTAATTTTCAATATCGAATTTCTTATGATGACAATGGAGTCTGGGGTTGGGGATTTTGTTTTGATTCTCCAACAATAAGTTCACAGGTACCTCCTTCTTGTCCAAATATAACTAGCCTCTCGGTTTCAAATGTATCTACAAGTTCGGCAAGTATTTTTTGGCAGCCTGGTAGTACTGAAGCGTCATGGGAAATAGCAATTCAAGCACAAGGCTCAGGTCTTCCTGTTGGATCAGGAACATCAACCGCATCAAATAATCCATATAACGCCATGAGTCTGAATACAAATACAGCATACGAAGTTTATGTTCGAGGGTATTGTGGTGGAACTGATTATAGTAACTGGATTGGTCCTGTAAGTTTTACAACCCTAACGCCTTCTAGAGTGAATTTTATTCAAGAAACTATGTCAATGGGTGGTTATGATTTAACTGTAGTTGACATGAATGGCGATCATTTAGATGATATTGTTTCTGCTTCATCGACGAATGTGAAAATCAAATATCAACTCGCTGGAGGAGGATTTAATGAAGTGAATATTACTACTTCATCTGCGAATTTCTTGCCGAGTTGGAGTATGGCGGCAGGAGATATTGATGATAATGGGTATACCGATTTACTTTATGGAAATGGAAGTGGAGTAACTTTTATGGTTGCAAATGATACTGGTACTGGTTTTACAGAAATTTCTGGATCGGAATATGTCTTTTCTCAACGTTCAAATTTTGCAGATATAAATAATGATGGTCATTTAGATGCTTTCGTATGTCATGATGTAGCTCCAAATGTGTATTACATAAGTGATGGCGCTGGCGGATTAACCTTTAATCAAGGCGGATTGGGCGACTATTCTTCAGGTGGGAATTATGGGTCCATTTGGATTGACTATGATAATGATAGAGATTTAGATATGTTTATTGCGAAATGTGGTGGTGAAGAAGCACGACGAACGAACCAAATGCTAACAAATAATGACGATGGGTCTTTTACAGAAAATGCGGCGTCTTTAGGTATTGCTGACCCAATGCAAACATGGTCTTCTTCTTGGGCTGATTATGACAATGATGGTGACATGGACTTATTTGTTGGAGCGAGTTCAGGAACTCATAAATTAATGCGTAATAATGGTAATAGCACATTTACAGATGTAACATCGGGAGCTGGAGTTACAGGTGCACCAAATGGGCATGAAAATGTTAGTTATGATCTTGATAATGACGGTTTCTTAGATATTTTATGCAATGGAACCATACTATATGGTAACGGTGATTTAACATTTACGGACTCTGATAGCAACCAATTAAATTATAAAAATGGATCTCTAGGAGATCTAAACAATGATGGTTTTATAGATTCATATTATAATGGTACAATCTATTGGAATAATACTACTAGTAACAATTGGATAAAAGTAAATACGGTTGGTACAGCTAGTAATGTTGATGGTATTGGCGCTAGAGTAGAAATTTATACGGCTGATGGTGTACAAATAAGAGATGTTAGAAGTGGTGAAGGTTTTGAATTTATGAGCTCTTTAAATTCTCATTTTGGTATTGGTACTAATACAGAGGTTACAAGTGTTATTATTTACTGGCCTTCAGGTGTTATTGATACAATTCTTAACCCGACTATTAATACCCCTTTAACTGTTGTAGAAGGTGAAACGTTAAGTCTTGAAAATTCACTAGTAAACGATCTAGTAATTTATCCTAATCCAACCAAAGATGTGCTTAACTTAAGCACAATTGATAACTTAGAGGACGCTATATATACTGTTTTTGATATCAATGGAAAACGTATATTAAATGGAAAACTAAAATCTACGACTGTTGATGTGTCACAATTAAGCTCTGGAAATTATATCCTGAGAATTATTTCTGGTCAGTCAATTAAAAGTCAGAAGTTTATTAAACAATAAACTGTAAATTCAATTAAATAAAAAATTCGCTCTGTACAGAGCGAATTTTTTTGTTTTATTTTTGCCCAACTATAACGTTTAAAATGCTTAAAGTTCAAGATTTATCATTCGCATATCATAAACAACCTGTTTTAGATCAGATTAGTTTTCATCTAGAACGAGGGCAACACCTATCTATAATTGGTGAAAGTGGTTCAGGTAAGAGTACATTGCTTAAATTACTTTATGGTGAACACGATTTAAAAGATGGATTAATATTATGGGACGATAAACCAATCCTTGGCCCAAAACACAAGCTCGTTATTGGTTCTGATTTCATGAAGTACGTAGCTCAAGAGTTTGATTTGATGCCGTTTATTACTGTGGAAGAAAACGTTGGAAAATTCTTATCCAATTTCTTTCCTGAAGAAAAAAAAGAACGTGTTACCGAATTACTAGAAGTGGTTGAGCTTACTCCCTTCGCAAAAACTAAAGTAAAAACCTTAAGTGGCGGACAAAAACAACGTGTAGCACTTGCCAGAGCAATTGCGAAACAGCCTGAAATTATTCTTCTAGACGAACCATTTAGTCATATTGATAATTTTAAAAAACAATCCTTACGTCGTCGATTATTTAAATACTTAAAAGGTAAAAATATAAGTTGTATTGTGGCTACACATGATAAAGACGATGTCCTAGGTTATGCTGATAAAATGATCGTATTGCACAATTCGAAAATTATTGCGAACAACACTCCTGAACAGTTATATAAAGATCCAATGCTTCCGTTGGTGGCTTCCTTTTTTGGAGAATACAATGTTATAAATGACCAAATCTTGTACGCAAATCAATTGCGAGTTGTGGACATATCAGATTTAAAAGTCATTGTGAATACGTCATATTTTAAAGGTAATTATCATCTCATTGAATCTAATATAAACGATTCCGTTGTGTTTTTTGAACACAAAAATAGTTTCGAAAAAGGAGCTGAAATCTACCTTGAAGTTATCAAATAACCTTTTCTATTACGATACTTTCATTTCTAAAAACTATAGTGTCTCCAACCGTTTTACTCATCAATAATTTGCCCATTGGTGTGTTTGAAGAAATAGCATAAAATGTATCAAAATTCACTTTAAATGCTCCAGCGCTTATTGCAATAAAATAATTTGCCTTAGACGTATAAATAATACTCCCAAGACTTATATTTTTATTCGTTTTTGTAACATCAATTTTTGACAGTATTTCTTTTACTTTTTGAATTTCTAATAATTGATATCCTGCTTTTTCACGCTCCAATTGCAACATAGCACGTCCTGTTTCATGCTTATCTCCAGCACTACTTTTGGTTTCAGACAACAATGCTTCTTGCAATTCTGAAACCGTCCTTTGAACCGTTTCAAATCGTGAGTCGAGAGAGCCCAAGCATTTAGTATACAATTCTTCCTTGAGTTCCATTTTAAATCAGTCTAGATGATTTTTTATAATGGATGTTTCTGTCTTCTAAATACTTCAAAACGAATTTAAAACACACCTCATGCTTCCCAACCAATTCGGGTGGAAATACACCTTTTTCTTCAAACAAGCCGTCTAACACTAAATTAGCAGCTGCCGTTGCTGTGTATCCTGTGGTTCTCGACATTGAAGCAGTTTGTGTTTCATGACAATATTCATCATATAAATTATAAACAACCTCTTCTAGTTGTCCATTCTCATTTTCTCCTTTTAATGTAATTCGCATCACTGTTAGCTCCTCTTCGTGTTCACCTAGCTTCCATTCGCTAAATAACACCTTGCTTGTGAAATCTAGAGGTGAAATATCATGCCCATCAATTGCAATTTTATCGGTACTAAAAAAACCGCTTTCTTTTAATGCCCTCACATATTCAACATGTCCAGGATACCGTAATGTTTTTTCCTTCATATTTGGAATATGTGGCATCGTATATATTATGGATCTTAATCCATCTGAATTGAAAGACTCCAAAGTCCCAACTTTATCAAACGCTACATATTCGCAGTCTGTTAGTGGTTCTCTTACAATCTCATGACCCTGTTCTACATATCGTGCGGGACGTGTATATTCTTCGATAACATCTACTGGTGAAAATGGCGCTTTATAACTAAAAGGCCATTTCTTTACTTTAGGCAATCCACCTACTAAACACTCAAAATCAGTGAGCTTCATTTTTTCATTATAATAGCCTAAGATAATATTATCCATACCTGGAGCGACACCACAATCTACAATTGCAGTCACCTGTTTTTCTTTCGCTAAAGTATCTAGCTCCAAAGCGTTTTCTGGGAAAAAAGATATGTCAACTACATTCATTCCAGCTTCAATAATTGATTTCAAAGTTTCGTAACCTAAAAATCCTGGAACGGCACAAATAACTAAATCAAATGATTTTATTCTGCTTTGAAGCTCCTCTTTGTTTGTGGCGTCCAATTGTTGGACGTTTAAACTATTGCATTTTTGTTTTATCGTATCTAAAACCGTTTGATTTAGATCTGTTAGAGTGACTTCATGTGATTTTTCAAGATCTATGGCCATTGCGCTCCCAACCATACCGGCGCCTAATACTATTATATTACTCATGTTATTATATTAAAATGTTAAAAATTGAAGTTTTGAGAATCCTTTTATTTTCAAAGAAGTTAAAGCCCAGGCGTTAAAATCCATGGCATTTTTTTGATATTGGTGATTCTCATTTCTAACATTGGATAAATGTATCGATTATTTATCTAATAACTGATAATTCGTGTTAGGGATAGTAGCGGCATCCTTTTTGTTCTTACAAAAAGATAAAGCGAATAGCCTGGCTTTTGTTTAAAAACAAAAGAACACCATACTTATGGATATAAAAAAACTCCAAAATTTCTTTCGGAGTTTAAACTTAATCTTCTTCTTCTTCGGGTTGTATCACAAAGTCTTCCATGAACTTAGTGGTATAATTACCCGCCAGATAATCTGGATGATCCATCAATTGTCTATGGAATGGAATTGTGGTTTTAATCCCTTCAATTACGAATTCGTCTAAGGCACGTTTCATTTTATTAATAGCCTCTTCACGTGTTTGCGCCGTAGTAATCAATTTTGCAATCATTGAATCATAGTTCGGCGGAATTGTATAACCTGCATAAACATGAGTGTCTAAACGCACCCCATGACCTCCTGGTGCATGTAGCGTTGTTATTTTTCCAGGTGAAGGTCTAAAGTCGTTAAATGGATCTTCAGCATTAATTCTACATTCAATACAGTGCAAGTTTGGCGTATAATTCTTTCCAGAGATAGGAACACCTGCAGCGACTAGAATTTGCTCTCGAATCAAGTCGAAATCAATTACTTGTTCCGTTATTGGGTGCTCTACTTGAATACGTGTATTCATTTCCATGAAAAAGAAGTTTCTGTGTTTATCCACTAAAAACTCAACAGTTCCTGCGCCTTCGTATTTAATATATTCGGATGCTTTTACAGCAGCATCTCCCATTTTTGTACGCAATTCATCAGTCATAAATGGAGAAGGCACCTCCTCTGTCAATTTTTGATGACGCCGTTGAATTGAGCAGTCTCTTTCCGATAAATGACAGGCTTTCCCAGTAGAATCGCCAACAATTTGAATTTCAATATGTCTTGGTTCTTCAATGAGTTTCTCCATGTACATGTCATCATTCCCAAAAGCAGCCTTAGATTCATATCGTGCGGAATCCCAAGCATCTTTAAGGTCTTCAGGTTTCCAAACAGCACGCATTCCTTTTCCACCACCACCTGCGGTAGCTTTAAGCATTACAGGGTAACCCGTTTCTTTGGCAATATTTTTGCAATCTTCAAAATCAGCAATAATCCCTTCACTTCCTGGAACACAAGGTACACCTGCAGCTTTCATGGTTTCTTTAGCTGTAGCCTTATCTCCCATTTTTGCGATCATGTCTGCAGAAGCTCCGATAAATTTTATACCATGCTCCTCACAAATTTTTGAGAATTTTGCATTTTCAGATAAGAATCCATATCCAGGATGTATAGCGTCGGCATTAGTAATTTCTGCTGCCGCTATAATATTTGACATTTTCAAATAAGACTCTGCGCTAGACGCTGGTCCTATACAAACAGCTTCATCTGCAAACTTAACGTGTAAACTGTCTGCGTCAGCTGTAGAATATACAGCCACTGTTTTAATGCCCATTTCTTTACAGGTTCTAATAACACGTAGTGCTATTTCTCCTCTATTGGCGATTAGTATTTTTTTAAACATAACTTATCGAGATTGTTATGATGGATCTACTAAAAATAATGGTTGATCAAATTCAACTGGTGAAGAATCATCCACTAATATTTTTACAATTTTACCTGAAACTTCAGATTCAATTTCATTAAATAATTTCATGGCTTCAATAACACAAAGTACATCTCCTTCATTTATAGTGCTTCCAACTTCCACAAAAACTGGTTTCTCTGGAGAGGGTTTACGGTAAAATGTTCCAATAATTGGAGACTTAATAGTGATATATTTTGAGTTTTCATCTGCTGAAGGTGCTGGCGCAGTTACCTCAGGCGCAGCAGGAATAGCAGGAGCTGCTGGCATTTGGGCCATAGGAGCATTAACTGGAATCTGCTGAACATAGGTTGTCGATTCTCCTCGCTCATCACCTGTTTTAATGGTGATCTTTATATCATCCATTTCTAATTTAACCTCACTTGCTCCCGACTTAGCAACAAACTTGATTAAATTTTGAATTTCCTTAATATCCATAATAATTAGTTTTAATTAATTAGTTAGTTAGTTTTATAAAATTAGGAATTATAAGCCCATTTAAAATAAATAGAGCCCCAAGTAAATCCACCACCAAAAGCAGCAAAGATCAATTTGTCTCCTTTTTTGAGTCGTGATTCATAATCATTTAATAATAATGGTAAGGTTGCTGAAGTGGTATTGCCATACTTTTGTATATTCATCATCACCTTTGAATCATCAATCTTTACTCTATTTGCGGTTGCATCAATAATACGTTTATTTGCTTGATGTGCAACTAACCAAGCGATATCATCTTTAGTCAATTGGTTGCGCTCTAAAATCTTCTCAGTAACATCAGCCATATTAAAGACGGCATTTTTAAAGACTGTTTTCCCATCTTGAAAAATATAATGCTTCCCTTCTGCTACTGCTTCTGGAGTAGAAGGATACGAAGACCCTCCATAAGTTGCTTGTAAAAACTCTCTTCCTTCTCCATTACTTCTTAGAAGCTCATCTTGTAGTCCCAAGCCTTCTTCATTTGGTTCGAATAAAACAGCGCCAGCACCATCTCCAAAAATGATACACGTAGCTCTGTCTTTATAATTTATAAATGATGAATTTTTATCGGCACCAATAAGTAAAACGTTTTTATACTTTCCAGATTCAATATAACTTGAAGCTACAGACATACCAAACAAGAAGCTAGAACAAGCAGCTTCTAGATCAAAAGAAAATGCATTTACAGCTCCTATTTGAGTTGCTGTATAAGCTGCTGTTGACGCAGCTTTCATATCAGGAGTTGCAGTGGCAACAATTACCAAATCAATTTCGGTTGGGTCAATTCCTTTTTTGTTAATTAAATCTTGAGCTGCATTTATAGCGAGATATGAAGTGCCTTTGCCTTCATCTTTTAGAATTCTACGTTCTTTAATTCCTGTCCTTGAAGTAATCCATTCGTCATTTGTATCGACCATGGTTTCCAAGATTTTATTTGTTAATATGTAATCAGGAACATATGCTCCTGTAGCAGTAATTGCTGCAGTAATTTTACCCATTATCTACAATTGATTTATACTAAAAAATGTAAAAAACGCCAAAAACAAGCAAATTTTGGATGAATTTACTGAATTTTGATCAATTAAGGTGCAAATTAAGTCGTTTTTGACAGACTTGAAAGTTAATCATAAAAAAAACGCTCACAAGTGAGCGTTTTATTATATGCTTGCATAATAATTATGCTAAATTTTCTGCTTTTTCAGAGTTGTCAATAAGTACTTGACCTCTGTAATATAATTTACCTTCGTGCCAATGAGCTCTATGGTATAAGTGCGCTTCTCCAGTTGTAGGACATGTGGCGATCTGAGGAACAGTTGCTTTATAATGTGTTCTTCTTTTATCTCTTCTTGTTCTAGATATTTTTCTCTTAGGATGTGCCATTAGTTTATGTTATTTATCCGTTAATAGTTTTTTCAATGTATTCCAACGAGGATCAATATCCTCTGATGTCTCTTTTTCTTCTAAGCTTTTTGGGCTTAATTCTTCCAATTTTTCAAGTATGTCTGATTTCAATGTGCCCTCCTTAATTCCAGGATGGATACGTTTTGTAGGCATGGACAGAATTATTAATTCATAAATAAACTGCGAAACATTAATTTCATAATCTCCATGTGGAATAATTAGAATCTCTTCATGCTCATCATTATATTCCTCACCAAACTTAACAACCAAGTCCAATTCTCCTTTTAATTTTTGGTTGAATGGCTCGTTTGTAAGATCACAATTAATATTAACTTCTCCTTTGACCTTAAAATGTAATTCTAACAAGGTTGATTTTTTCTCAAAAACTAAACTTGTTTTTACGTTTACATCATTAAACTCATCATACTTAAAATATTCAAAGAACGATTTATCAATTTGATAATCAAAATGGTGCTTTCCTTCCTTTAATCCTATAAATGGTATAGTGTATTCTTTTAAAGGCTTCATTACCACATTCATTTTGAGCCCGCAAATATATAAAATTTTTATTAATTTACGGGGTTATAAACAAAAAATGTTTATATCTTTTTTGATGCAGATTTCAACGGGTTTTTTGTCAGATTATTATACTCAGTTCGATTCTTAAATATTTTTATCGCCATAAAGACTGCTTCTTTAAATGAGCTTTCATCGGCTTTGCCTTTTCCAGCTATTTCGTAGGCAGTGCCATGGTCTGGTGATGTTCTTACTTTACTTAATCCTGCTGTAAAATTAACACCTTCACCAAAAGCAATCGTTTTAAATGGGATTAATCCTTGATCGTGATATGAAGCTATAACGGCGTCAAAGTTTTTATAATTATTAGAACCAAAAAAGCTATCAGCTGAATATGGCCCGTAAACCAGTTTACCTGAATTTTTGATGTTTTGCAATGTAGGGCGAAGAATGGTATCGTCTTCATTTCCGATAACACCATTATCTCCGGCGTGCGGATTAATGCCTAAAACTGCTATTTTAGGTTTGCTAATTTTAAAATCGGCCTTGAGCGATTTATAAACTGTATTAATTTTATCCTCAATTAATTCTGATGTAATTTGCTCTGAAGCATCTTTGATTGGAACATGATCTGTTAGTAAACCAACTTTCAATTGATCTGTTACCATAAACATTAAACTATTTCCACCTAAGGCTTCTGCTAAATAATTTGTATGCCCTGGAAAGTTGAAGCTTTCAGATTGTACATTGTGTTTGTTTATTGGTGCCGTTACTAATACATCTATTAAATCTTTCTTTAATGCTTCTGTTGCTTGCTCTAGAGACTTGACCGCATATGCACCAATATTTTGGTCTTCTACACCAAATTCTATGGACACATTTTCCTTCCATGAATTCATGACATTTATTTTTCCCTCAATTACTTGTGATAGATTATTGATGCCGTGAAAATTAATCGAACTATTAAAGTGTTTCTTGAAAAAAGACATGGTTTTTACTGATGCAAATATCACTGGAGTACAAAACTCCATCATTCTTGGGTCTTCGAAAGTTTTTAAGATAATTTCTGCTCCTATTCCGTTTAAATCACCAATCGAAATTCCAACTTTTATTTTTTCTTCCTTTTTCATTAAAATACTATGTTTTGTACGTAATTTTATAGTTGCAAATTTAACCAATTATTCGATATTATGTTTACAGGAATTATTGAAAGCTTAGGAGTTATAAAATCTATAGAGTCTCAACAAGATAATTTGAATTTTAAAATTAAAAGCAATGTGACCTCTGAGCTAAAAATTGATCAAAGTGTGTCACATAATGGTGTATGTTTAACCGTGACACATATATTTGAAGACATATACACTGTCACGGCTATTAATGAAACTTTGGCCAAAACCAATTTAGGCGAATTAAAAGTGGGCGAATTAGTAAATCTTGAAAGAGCCATGAAACTTGGCGATCGTCTCGATGGGCACATGGTTCAGGGTCATGTCGATCAAACGGGAGTCTGTAAATCAATATCTTCAGAAAATGGAAGTTGGATTTTTAATTTTACTTACGATTCTAATAAATCCAACATCACTATTGAAAAAGGATCTATAACTATTAATGGAGTTAGTTTAACAGTTGTTAATTCTAAGGTAAATGAGTTTAGTGTCGCTATAATACCGTATACATATGAACATACTAATTTCAAATTTTTAAAAATTAACGATAAGGTAAATCTAGAATTTGATGTTATCGGCAAGTATATACAAAAACTATACTTGAGCTCTAAATAAGTTGAATTAAGGTTGTTTAAAGTGCTTTCTTGCTCCGTAATAAATTGCCAGAATTATAGCAATAGGTATTAGACCATCTATCGGAAGTCCGGGTGGTGGTGGTGGGCCTGGCGGAGGTGGATTACCGCCTTGAGCCATGCATACAAAACTTATTAATACAAATAAGATTGAGGCTAAAATGGTCCTGTTTTGTATTCTCATTATTCGTAAATGTATAAAAAAAAGCAAGTTAACAAACTTTTTTTGCTTATAAATTACGATTCTAAATATTGAGCTGTCAACAAAAATAATTAAAAATCCTCCTGTATTAATAAACCTAAAATGTAAACTTGTATGCTACAAAGCAAACCTTTTTTTTGACGATAAAAAAATAAATATCATTTATTTTACGGTAGTAAAATATCTAGTTTCAAGAACTTAACCATATTAAAAATATTTTACAAACAAAAACCCTTCAAATTTTGAAGGGTTTTTGCAGTGGTCCCACTTGGGCTCGAACCAAGGACCACCTGATTATGAGTCAGGTTTCTATACTATCCTATGACAACACTGTTATCCAACAAAACCCTATATTTACTAGGTTTCTGTAAAATTGATTTCATTTCTGTTTCCTGATAATTGCATTTGTTTGTATATTTGTTCGACCTATGTTCGACCCAAAACAAATACATGGCAACAATAAATATCATCAAGAGAACCAAACGACTTCGAGACAATTCGTCGCCTATAGCACTTCGTATCACAAAGGATCGTAAGAAGAAAATAATTTCTTTAGGCTTTTCCTGTTTTGACAAGGAATGGAATGATAGAAAAGCAGAATTTAAAAAGAATCATTCTAATTATATTCAGCGCAATGCTCTACTCGATAAATTTAAAAGTAAAGCTTCCGCTATTATAGATGATTTCAAGAAAGAAGGTATTGATTTTACGCTAATTCAATTTGAGGAACGATTTAGAGGGGATTCTAAACGAAAAAGTATTTCAGTCTTTGACTTCTTTGACTACAAGGTAGACACACTAAACCAATCTGGAAGGACAGGAAGTGCGAAAGCGTATAAAGAGACAAGAGATTCTGTTTTTAAATTCTACCCACAGAATAATTTAAAGTTTCAAGACGTTGATGCTACCTTTCTAGATAGATTTGAAGCTCATTTAAGGTCTCGTGGAAATGTTGACGGTGGTATAGCGGTTCGTATGAGACAATTTCGCGCCTTATATAATGATGCCATTTCAAAAAACATTATTGCAGAATCCTTTTACCCTTTTAAAACCTATAAGATTGCTAAACTAAAAGGAAAGGGAATTAAGAGAGCATTAAATCGTTCTGAAATTCAAAAGATATTTGAATTGAATGTTAGCAATCACCCACATCTTATTCATTCCAAAAACTACTTTTTATTTTCCTATTTTACAAGAGGCATGAATTTCGTGGATATGATGTACTTAACTTGGGACAACATCGATGATGATAACATTAATTACATTCGTTCAAAAACAAAAGGTCGATTTTCAATTAAGATACTTGAGCCCAGCAGAGAAATATTGAATTATTATTCTAGCTATAATAGTTTGACCAACTATATCTTTCCGATTCTTTTAAAGGAAAACTTAACCCCTGTACAAATACAAAATAGAAAAGCTAAAACTTTAAAAAAGTTCAACAAAGACCTTAAAGAAATAGCGTCACTTGCTGGTATTGATAAAAAACTAACGAGTTATGTTGCCAGACATAGTTTCGCAACCAATTTAAAACAACTTGGTGTATCCACAGATATTATTAGTGAATCAATGGGGCATCAAAACATAAACATTACCAATGCTTATCTCAAAGAATTTGACAATGATGTCATTAACCTTGCCAACGAAAAACTTCTCATTTTTTAATAACCTCTAAATTACAAAGCCCTTTTATGCCTATTAATGAAACCCCTTTTTTTGAACCCATTTATACCAGACGAAATAAATTCAATCATGAGTACGATATTACACTAAACGAAATATCTACCAATTCAAATAACCAAGGTTTTTCCAATTTTGGATATTGCTATACCTTAATCAATAAGATAAATGAAATAAGTCTTCATGAAAAAAAACTTTTCATTAGACATCAATTAACAGCTTCATCAAAACCCATGAGATGGCTTTTAGATCTCGAACTCCTAATAGAGAGAAATAGCTGGAAATCTGATCATGGTTTTTACAATCAATTTGAAGATTTATCTGGTCAGTTAAATGATATTATAAAAGATTTCTTTAATTCGATTGAAGAAGGGAATTTTAATCCAACTCTCAAAAATCACGAAGACGAAGATTCAAAAACTGCAATTATTTTTAATACTGTAGAAGCTTGTGAATATTTAAATATATCTAAATCTACTATGTACAAATTAACAAGCTCCAAAAGCATATCTTTCTATAAGCCAAATGGCAAAAACATGTACTTTAAAAAAGATGAGTTGGATGATTTTTTACTTCAGTCGAAGCAAATATCCAACAGTGAATTAGAAGCACAGTCAATAGATTACATTGCTCGAAAACACAATTTTTAACAATCTTAATATTTTTAAAACCACCAACCAATTGCATTTTGAAACCTGTTGAATATTAAAACTGGTTTTATTATAAAACTAGTATCAAACCAAGACTTAAAAATGAAAAAACAATCGTATTGCCCTGTAAATCAATCATTAGATGTGATCGGAGATAAATGGACCTTATTAATAATTAGAGATATTATGTTTCATGGGAAACGTCATTTTAATGAATTTTTGACTTCCGAAGAAAAAATTGCTAAAAACATATTAAGTGATAGACTTAAAAAACTAGTTAATACAGTAATTTTAGTTAAGGTTCCTGATGAATCTCACAAGCAAAAAAACAAGTACATTCTTGATTATAGCGGTATTGATCTCATCCCTATAATGATTGAACTGTATTTGTGGGCAGGATGGACAAATAAAACATCAGAAAGCGACTTTAATTTAGTGCTGGAAATGAAAAATAGTAAATTTCGCTTTCAAGAACAATTAAAAAAAACTTTAACGCTTGAGATTAAAGAAGCCTTCAAAAATAATGATGATTTATTTAAAAAAACTATGAAAAAAATCTCTCCAGGAATAAAAACTATAGCTGAAATTACCAAGGGCATTTAATGTCGAACACTATTCAGAAAAAGATATTTACTTGTCCATATAGGATTGCCATTTTATCAAAATATACTTTTCGATGTTATGTTCCATTCTTTTCAAAAATCCATATTCATATACAAACAGATATACATCACCTTTGTTGTTTTTCCAGAAATGAGTGAAAAACTTTGGATCAAATCCAAGCTCTAAAATAGTTTCTGACCTTACCGTAGCTTTACCTGATTTATTATAACTTTTTAAAATTCTACGATTGCGCTTTAATTGATTATCAACTTTATTATAAAATCTAGGTTCTTCCTCCTTCGCTTTTTTATAATGATATGAACTTTTACAATAAGGATCACAAAATTTCTTATCAGACCTTCCGTCTAAAATTTTACTACAAGACAAACAATTCTTACTCAATGTCATGGTGAACATATCTAACCGTTATTTATACGTCTATTATTCGTATAATATACAACTAAAACATTTCTTTTTAGTACTATATGCTTAAAACAATCATGGATCTCAAAAAGAACATCACTCTAAAGCACTTATTTATAGATAACAATAAATACATTGGTTTGCAATTCTATGCAGACAAAGTAATTAACTCACTTATAAAAGAACTTCCTAATCTGTCTTGGAGTGAAGAGTTTAATATGTATTACATTCCAAATAACAACAGCAATTTAGATGCTGTTTTTAAACTTTTTCGTGGGGTAGCATGGGTAAATGGGCAATATTTCTTTCAAGATTCGCGATCAAAACAATTAACCGAGACTAAAGATGTTGAGTGGTTTAGAAAAAGAAAAAGACCAAAAGGGTTTAAAACTTGTCCAGAAAATTATTTACAAAAACTTGAGTTAAAAAGATATGCTAACAATACCATAAAAACCTACATAAATTGTTTTGAAAGCTTCATAAACCATTTCGAAACAGAAGATTTAGAATCTTTAAATGAGAATGATATTAGAGATTATATTTCCCAACTTATTCGTGAGAATCGATCCAATTCTTATATAAATCAAGCAATCAATAGTATTAAATTTTACTATGAGCTAGTACTGGGAATGCCTAATCGATTTTATGCCATTGAAAGACCACGAAAAGACAAAAAATTACCAATTGTATTATCAAAAGATCACATTTTAAAATTAATAGAAAATACCAATAATATCAAACATAAATGTATTGTGAGTCTCCTTTATTCGGCGGGATTAAGAAGAAGTGAATTGATAAATCTTAAAATCACCGATATAGATAGTTCGAGAATGCTAATTCTAATCAGAGATGCAAAAGGTAATAAAGACAGATACACACTTCTTTCAAAAACAGTTCTTAAAGATTTAAGACTCTATTTCAAACAATGGAAACCTAGCATATACCTGTTTGAAAGTCCTAAAAAAGATAAGTACAGTGCAAATAGCGTTGGAAAAATAGTAAGCGAGGCAGCGTATAAAGCTGGATTGAAAGGTAGGGTATCACCTCATGTTCTTCGACATAGTTTTGCAACACATTTACTTGAAGCTGGCACAGATTTAAGGTATATTCAACTCCTTCTAGGTCATAATTCTACCAAAACCACAGAAATTTACACTCACGTAGCGACAAATAGCTTTAATTCTATAAAAAATCCATTAGATTTGTAGGTATATATATAATAAAGATAAACACACTAGTGTGTTTATCCCTACGTTGTGCTTAATTAAAAAACGACCAAACTGAAAAGAATAATTCTACTTTTATTAATCTTTTTACAACTGATAAGTTGTGATAATGGAGTTGATTACATAAAACAAAAAGATGGAGAAAATCATTCTATCGATTTTGGTAAATTCAGCATAATTACACCAACAGATTTTAAATATAAAAAAGTTAAAGGAATTGACTCTTATGTTGGTAAAATTCGAAATAGAAAATCTACATTCTTTTTTGATTATGGTTGGTATTCACCCAAAGCTCCTATGACAAGAAAACAATTCATTGATGACAACAGAAAACACTTGGGTTTTGAAAGTACTCAATTGTTTTTCAATTTAATTGACATAAAGCCTTATCAAAATGAGAAAGGTGCGATTAATCCGAGAGACATTACAAAAAAAATTAAAAACGTAGTCTTGAACAAAATGAATGACAGCATCATTTTAAGCAAAGCTCAAGACAAAATTTGTGAATATTATTACACATTTGATTTTGAAAAAAAAGAGTATAAAATTCCCTTTTATATTCCGCAAGAAAATTTAGATAATTTTAAATACTACGAAATTAAAATAGACACAATTAATAACTACCAAAGAACTCTATCTATTTGGAAAAATGAAAGCATGGAAAATTACTCAAGTGTGAATTTAATTCCAATTAACTCTAACTCAAATAAAATGGAACTTTGGATTGGTGTAAATACAAATGGAAAAATGAAAATCGAAAAGATAAGTGAGATATTGGAAAGTGTTGAATTGAAATATAACTAAGCACAACAACGTGTATAATTCATTGCGCCTGATTTTCCTTTCGGAAAATCCTCGCTTCCGAATTATGAGCTCGTGATTATTTGCTAACTTAGTGCCAACGCAACAAACCATACACGAACACGTTGTAGCCAATTAAAATATGAACCAACAAAACACTTCATTTGATAAACAAAACTTGACCATAAATAGTGGGAAATGGAGTGTCGAACTGGATTACGAAAACTGGCATTCTGACAAGAAAGAAATAAAACCAACTCAATCTGACATCATTATTGAATTATCAGAAGAAGGCAATTGGGACTCAGTTTTAAGATTGGTGATTTCTAATGAAGACATGCAAAAAACGTGTCTAATAAAAGGCATTCAAGGAAGTAGTTATTTGCACCTAGCTGATGAGAAGGGCAATTCCCAATCTGTGAAAATTGATGATAATAATCTCATAATAAGTTTAGGTTTCAATTTCATATCTCTAAACCTAAATCAATTGACACTTAATTGGAACTTGAAACCTGATATGGCTGAAGTTTTCGAATTTTATGATTTCCAAAATGACTATCTATTAAGAGGAGAAGTAGAGATTCATAGAATTGATAAAAAAGGTCAAATTAAATGGAGTTACGGTGGACGGGATATCTGGGTGAATATGGAAGGAAAACCAGAAGTTCAAATAGAAGAAAACACAATCCGACTTTTGGATTTTGACTCGAACGAATATTTGATTGATTTTGATGGAAATACTCTTGAAGACAATCCGATAAAAAAGACTATAAAACCGAAAAGAAAATGGTGGCAATTAAATAAATAAAAACTGGCTACAACACGGTATATAGCAAATAGGGCGTTCGGTGGTTCACGAGAGTTCCGTGCTATTTACAAACACCGCCAAATCGTTGATTTGGCATTTAAAATGAATAAGATAAAAACAAAATACAACGCTTTGGCTCAGTGCAAAACCGAAAGTTTATCGCTTTCTTCTGCCCTACATGCCATATACTAAACGTTGTGCTTAATTTAAAACTTAATGAAAAAAGAAAATACTTTACTCATTCTTTGGATAATTTTTGGATTTGTATTTATTAAAGCAGTAGATTCAGTTTTATTTCTAATCACTCATTT
>MAAC01019045.1_pt1 | contig 42319 bp, 33 predicted proteins | sample 1115981 | NCBI WGS metagenome assembly MAAC01 (sample SAMN04961126, study PRJNA320927) | seawater metagenome | isolation source: sample BD02T64 sea water enriched with oil for 64 days | place: USA:Gulf of Mexico | collected 2013-07-27 | reverse complement strand
CTTTTTACGAACTACAGTTTTGCACAATGTGAAGATAATGAGGTTGAGGTGAGGGTAGAAATTACTACCGATGAGTGGGGTTACGAGACATCTTGGACTTTGTCCTACGAAGGTGGAGAAATTATTATGCAAGGTGGCCAAGACGGAGTTTATGACGACTTTACTAACTACACAGAAATTGCTTGTGTCCTTGAAGAAACTTGTATTGTTTTTGAAATCTATGATGAATACGGAGATGGTATTTTAGCACCAGGCGGATATTGGCTTTATATCGATGATATTCTTGTCTCAAGCGGTTCAAATGATATCGAATTTTACGCAACTCACACCACAAATTGTCCTTGTCAAACCTATGGGGCTTTAATCGAATTACAAGATCATATAAATGGTATCGCGACACTCACGGAACAAGAGCTCCTTGAAATTAGAGATATATTCTATGAACAACGGGAATGTCTACCAAAAGACGAAGCGATGATTTTGCTTGAAAAAAGTGTAATTGAAGACTATGATAATCAAATAGGCGCACTTTTCTCAACACCAAACACTGTCAACGGATTTTCGAAAGATCCAATTGTCGCACCTGGACTTGGTGTGGAAAGAGCAATGGTTGCACTTCAGCAAGGAATTCTCGATGCTGTATTTACACCAGAGGTTTACGCAAATTATCCAGAACTTATTGAGGAATGGGTATACAATACCAGCTATACCTTTCCGGGTTACGTAGATCCGCCAGAAGATCCATCTGTAAATAATTCAGTACTTATTCGAGCTAATTTTGAAGATCCAGATGGAGCCAATCCACACTTAAATATAAACGCAGATGGCACCAGTCATGCACTAAGACCAACTGGCCTTTATCTTGCTCCTGGCAGTATAGCAACCGTTACAGTACCTAATAATATAGTGGGTCAAGACTATTATATAAGAGTAGGTTCGCATGAATGGGATTTAGGAATTAGAGGAGAATTCTATAGATTGGACAGAATCACGAAGAAATTCCCTATTGATTCTAATACCATTGAGGTTTTCAATCCATTTGGTGGTGCCATCTCTATTCTTGTTCCCTATGAGGCGAATGAAGGAATTGTAGAAGTAACGGTAACCAATGGTGTAGAGTGTCCATTCTTTTCATTGAAATCTTTTTATGAAACACCAGATTTTGATGCAGAACTTAGCAAACCTGGACCATGGGCTGTCTTTGAAACAGATAATGTTATGTTCAGCATACCTTCACATTCCATCATTCCTGGCCAATACGACCTCATGCAGGAAATGCAAAACTGGGATAAAGCATTACAAGGCGTTAATTCTATCATGGCTAGAGAGATTGTTTCCGACAAGCACAATATGTATATGATAGCCGATATCACCATCAGACATCACGCTTATTCCATCGGGTATCCAATGTCGAACACACCACTTCGCTTTACCGATGTACCTGGACCAGCATATTTTATCAATGGGCCAGGGCCAGATGATGAAACAAACTTTCATGAATCTGGGCATGCCTTGGCGATGTCCAAATTTCCTGGAGAGGGAGAAGCATTAGTCAATTTCCCATATATCATGGCTATGAATTATGGATTGGATACAGATTTAAATGAAGCAGTGCGATACAGTTTTGTGCCTAATACTTTTGATATTGATAAAACAGCAACACACCGAATGGTGTCCAATACTTTTGGTGCGGAGCGGGATATTTCAAATACAACAACAGATGAGGTACGCTACCAACATAGAGGATACGGTCACTATTTTGAAATAGTAAATATACTAGACTGGTGCCCAATTAGAAATTTCTGGAAGCAAGAATACATCGACTTCGAAAACGGAATCGACTATGGCATTAATAACCAAGACATTGATAGTAGAATTCTCCGAATGTCGGCCGCTGCTCAAGTGGATTTACGTCCTTTATTTCATGTTTTTGGAATTCTTCCACAAGATCCTATCGCATTACAAGAGGCATTGGATCAAATTGACATTGTCGCCTCTCAAACCATTTACAATAGACTGCAAGATTATTTTGCCCTGATTCCTGAGGACAATGCGGCATTCGTTGATTACGCCCTATTCGTATATCCAAATCTATACACGGATGGACCTACCGCAACTCCTGATTACGGTGTAGGATGGCATTACCAAAAGTCGCTGACTTACGATTCCGCTGAAGCTCAAGAGAGAACTGATATTCTTCAGGACATCGTTGCACTGTATTTCCCAAATGGGGAACCTACCAATGAAACTCCAGATGTTTGTTGCTTGCTGGATACGATGAACATCACCATGGTAGGTGGAGAGATCATAGTGACAGGAGGCGTAGAACCCTATGACATTAGCATCGAGATAACTGGTGATATTCAGACCGTTACGGTAGTCGATTTTGATGGTTGCGTAGCTATTGCTGAATTTCCAATCCTTAATATAACAGATGTAAATAAAGAGGAGGTAATTATTTTTCCAAATCCAACCTCAGGAAATCTCTATATTCATGTAACCGATACTGATTCTCAAATAAAGACTTTACAATTATTTTCAACAACGGGTCAAATAATAAGTGATTTCTGGAAAGCGGATCATGTATTAGATTTATCTAGTATAAACGACGGGATGTATATTTTACATATTAGCTTAGATAATGGCTCCTTTGTTTATAAAAGAGTATTGGTCTTAAGGTAGCGATAAAAAAAAGACAATTATATTTTCATTATTCAACTCCAATACCCTTGTTAATAAATTAACAAAAGGAACTCTAATATATTTGTACTATTTTTCCTATATTAGTACCACTAACAAAATTGCCAAATTAAATTAACTCCCCTCTTTTTTAAGTGCTAATCTTTATAGATAAGGATAAAGACAAACAATAGCTATGTTTATCCCGAAACATTAACGGATAAATAATACCTTTAGTGATGATATAACAAGTTGTGCCACATAAAAAAATCAATAATGGAAAATAAATCAAATAGAAAAACCTTAAGCATAAATCCAGTATTGGGGACAGTTCTGGTAGCAATGATTGGATTATTCGGCACGGGAATAGGTGCTTCAATTGGTGGATATTATAATATTAAACTAGAAAAGGAAAAGTTAAGATCTAGTTTAATTTTAAAAGCAGTTGAAACCACTAACCCAGAAAGTGCCCTCAATTATTTGAGACTTTTGAGTGATACGGGACTTGTAACTGATATAGATATTACAATCAAAAAATGGACTAAGGATACAACACTTATTCCATTAAGACCAAATTCAAACCAAATTGTGTTGGATGGAATGGCTAATAAGGATCGAAAAACACGAATATCCTCAACGGAAGAACTAATTAAAAAAGAGTCTAATAACCCTGCGGTTATACGTGTGGTATTAAGGTCTCTTAGAGACCCAAAATCCCCTGACGGATTATGGAATAATATAGTCTATCTCAACGCAACTAATAAGTTCGCCTATAATAAAGAGTTAGTTAAATTTGCCATGGATGAAATAGCTTCCTTTGAAAGTGATGTAAATCAAGGAATATTACTACTCGGGCCTGCAACGAAAAAATCTTTGGAAAATTATAAGAATTATTTGCTTGACATACAAAGACAACTTTAATACATGCAAAACAAATAACTCTGTAGTAAAAAACAAATAAATTTCCATTAAGCCAACTCCAATACCCTTGTTCATAAATTAACAAAAGCATCGCTTTATTAATTGTACTATTTTTCCTATATTCGTACCGCTATCGACTAATCGCAAATTAAATTAACTCCCCTCTTTTTTATTGCTTGTTTTAATCAGTACAGATAAAAACAGACAAAAGCTATGTTTATCATGTAACATAAGCTGTTTAATAATACCATTAATAATGATATAACAAGTTGTAAGTAATATTAAAGAAAAATGCTAACTAACCAAGAAGCAAAATATCTATTGGATTTAGAAAAGGTTTTAATAGACCCTAATCAAACAATAGATTTGTCGAAAAAGAAAAATAGATTGGAATTGATTTCTCATCAAGATACAGACCACGAATTTTGGGTTGAAATAACTACCAACCAAAAAATAATACTTAAAACTTCGATACATCATTTAGAAAGTAACTCCTATGTTGGATTGTTAAGAATTGACTTTAAAGGAGGTCATCACAATCCAGCCAACATATTACCGACTTTACCTGATATTCTAATTCCATATGCAGACAAGTGGTTTGACCCAACGGAATCTCATATGCACATTTATGTTGAAGGTTACAGACCATTAGCTTGGGCAATTCCATTATCTGATATTGATTTTCCAATTAAAGATATTACTCATCCATCAGACTTATCGGATTTAATATTTAACTTTGCTCGAAGAATAAATTTAAAATCATTAATTAATATTCAGCAAGCAATACTTTGAATTGGGTAAATACATATGTGGACAATTATTACAATTGGTTAAGAGAGAAAACCTTTATCCAAAAGGACTCTAATACTGATTGGTTTCTCATAAATACGCCTTTTGTTGGAGCCTTTAATGATACAATTGAAATTTATGCTCAAAAGAGCGGTAGTCACTTAAAATTAAGTGATAATGGAGAAACTATGTCTAATTTAGAACTTCAAGGTCTACACATTCAAGGTTCAAAAAGACGCAGAGCAATTTTAGACACAATACTCTTGAATTATGGAGTTAGAGTTGAAAATGATGAGTTAACGATTGAAGCAAACAGCGATAATTTTTCACAATCGAAACATAACTTTCTTTCAGCAATAATTGAAATTAATGATTTATACGTATTATCAAAACATAATGTTGCTTCAATCTTCAAAGAAGACGTTCGGAATTATTTAGATTCTCACGATATAATTTATACACCTGATTTCATATCAAAAGGATCAACAGGCTTGGAATTTAATTTTGATTTTCAAATTGCAAAAAAGGATAAAGAAATTGTTATTAAATCATTTAATACAATAAACAAATCGAATTTACCAACTTTTCTTTTTTCTTGGGACGACATAAAACCAGTTCGAGAGAAAATCACGAAAAAGAATGTGAACGCAATTGCAATAATTAATGATATAGATAAAGAAATTAGAACTGAATTTTTAGATGCACTCAAAGCAAAAAATGCTGACTATATTCTTTGGTCTGAACGTGAATCGGACAAAAGTAAAGAACTTATATCTGCGTAAAATAATACTTACAACACCTCTTATATTTCATTTCGGTTGAATTTACTCTCGGTAATTCCCGCTTATTTATTAAATTCGTTGCATTGCCAAAAACCGTTAACTACAATCCAATAACAATGAAAGCTATTTTATTATTAATATCCATTGCCTTACTATCTACTTCAAGTTATGCCTGTGACTGTTTCTGGGGTGGTAATTTTATGGAAATTTGTAATGGTACAGATTTAGTTGTAAAAGTGAAGGTCTTAAAAAAGTTGAAAGATAAACGTCATTTTAATCACAAGATGGAAGTTGAAATCATTGAAATTTTCAAAGGAACAGAAACAAGTAAGATAATAAACGTTTGGGGTGATGACGGTAAAGAATGTAGACCTTATATTGATTACTTTGAAACTGGGGGAACCTATTATTTATCCCTCCACAATTATAATAATGAGTATGAGGTGATGAACTGTGGAGAAACCTACTTACAAGTTAAAAAAGGGAACGTTTATAGCGATGAAAGATTACCAAAAGAACATTCACTTATTGGTAAGATGAGAGTTAAAAAATTTGAGTCTCAACTTAAATCCATATTAATTAACTAACTTTCCACTACTTAAAAACTCTTAGTCTCCAACAATAATAGTTATTGTCTTTTTTCCGCATACATTTTATACACTAGCTCCCACGTTTTCATCCCATCGTAAGATTGGTAGATGTTTCTTTGGTAATGCGTATCAGAAAGCACCGTATCCACTGCTTTAATGTCAAATTCTTCTTTACCACTATATCCTTTTAAAACTATGGTGGTCATTTTTCCATCAATTACTTGAGAAGTAAACTCATGCCAGCGCTGTGCCTTTGCATTTAAAAAAAGTGCTTGCCATTCTTTAGTGCTGTTATTATAGGTCCGCAGATCGGTGGAGAAAAATCCACTTGGGCTCGTAAATTGAGACTGAAAGGTTTTATGGTCTTCTAAAAACCTCCCTGTTACGGTAGCTGTAAAATCCAGCTTTTTAAAAGTTCCGTCTTCTTGTTTCATTTCCATGGTGGTATGCCAGACTCCACGGTAATATTCGTATTGAACCATAATCGCTTGGCGTTTGTGAAAAAGTAGGCATACCCGATAAAAAGGCAAGGATGATGATGATCGTTTTCATAAAGTTTTATTTAGATACACGAAGATAATAGTTATATCTTATATAGATTTTCTGGAAACGGTATATAAATTAGTGAGTTGTAACATTTATAAAAATTGGTAGTCCTTATTTTAATTATGGATAACTATAAGCTAAAAGAAGGAAATTTTACAGGAAACACCTTAAATTCTCAGGTTTTAGATCGCTACATCGTTTCGGTGACAGAACATATTCCAAATGTACAGGTTCCAAAACATGCGCATGAGCATTCTTATATTAGCTTAGTACTTCACGGGTTTTATAAGGAACAATCCAATCTAGCAGAACAAAAACTGATCTCTGGAGCCTCCTTATTTAGACGCCATGATTACGAACATAAAAACGAGATTGGTCCAACCAAAAGTTTGTGTTTTAATCTTGAAATAAAGAATGATTTTTTTAATAATGAATTTACAACTACCCATGACCCTTGCTTTAAATTTGAACATAATAGCATCGAGGTCTTAAACATGTATTTGAGCTATCAACGAAATTTTTCAAAAGAATTATTGAGTTTAACGATAGATGAAAATGCCTATTTGTTATTTAGTAGAGGAAAAATGAATACTAGAACAGAACATACGGAATGGGATCATAAAATTAAAAAACAAGTACGGTTTAATCCTGAGCAAAAATATTCTATAGATCAAGTTGCCAACTCATTACACATGCATCCTGTATATTTTGTCAGAAAATTTAAAGCGCTAAACGGGGTTACTTTTGGGGAATTCCTTATCAGACAGCGACTTAAAAAAGCCATAGATTTAATACATTATTCTAATAACAATCTTACCACTATAGCATTAGAATCTGGATTTTACGACCAGAGTCATTTTATAAAACGATTTAAGGAAGCATTCCATATCACCCCTACCCATTATATGGAACTTACAAAAAGTTAATTCTGTACAATTTTATTTTGTTTGCTTGCCGTTTCTTTGAACTTCATTAAAAATTCTTAATTCATGAGGTTCCTTTTTCTTATTTTATTCTGCAGTATTTGTTTACCAGCTTCTGCCCAAAATAAATTAACATCATTCACAAAAGTGGATAGTAGTAATTTTAAAAAATTGAATCCTTATGCCTTGAGAGGCGAAATGAATGCTGTTTTTGAAATGTTAGCAATGGCGAACGACAACCAGCTTACGGTAAAACAAAAAGTAAAGAAGAAAGGGTATTACGAACGATTTCTTTACAGAACTGAAAATTTTGATTTTAATACTAGCGATCCTGAGATCATAGATATGTATAAGCGATTTCAGAACTATTGGAACTCTATACTCATGGAAAAGGTAGATCAAAAATTGGCAGATAGTTTATTTAGAGACGAAATGAATTTCTTTCTAAAAAAACACTATAAACCAGAGTTTACTATGGATAAAATTGATGAAGATAATTATGCCCTTTTTCAAAGTTATTTTAAAGACAAAGGCATGAATGGCATCGCTATGGGAAAAACTGGGCATTTATACGATCTTTATCTATGGAAAAATGAAGAAGAAATAATATATGATATAGCGCTTCCAGAAGGACAAACGGTTAAAGTACCGATCATGTTTATGAAAGACTTTATTAGTAACGGATGGGCACATTATACCACTTTTGGTCATAGTTTTAGCGGTGGATGGGCAACTCCAAATAAATTGTTTTGTGTAGCAGAATCCTATGATAAGACTACAGAAAATTTTACCATTAGTTATGTTTCCCACGAAGGACAGCACTTTTCGGACTATAAGTTATTTCCAAAATTAAAACAAGCAGATTTAGAGTATAGAGCTAAATTAACAGAGCTCGTTTTATCAAAAAATGGAGTTTATCATGTAATTAGTAAATTCATTGGCCATTCAAAAAATGACAAGTCTCAGGCCCATCCCTATGCAAACTATATGGTTATCAAATTATTGTCTTCTGAAATATTCGAATCCAGTTTTGAGTCTGATCTTGAAAAATGGAAACAAATCCCTATAAAAAAGATAAATAAAGCTTCATTGAAATTATTGAAAGAGCATTCCGAAAAATTAAAGTCCTTAGGGGCTATGACGATTGAAGCGTATATTACTAAATTATAGAAGGAGAATTAAAAAAGATAGGAGGTTTTCAATATTAGCGAAATCTAGATCTCTATGTATATCCACATCTTTACCCCTTGTTATTCCAAATCCCAAACCCCAATATATCCTTGATATTGGGGTTTGGGATTATATATACTATTCTATATTGCTTCCCTCCTATAGTTCTATAGTTTTATTATTTTTCTACAGATCGAAGTTTCCCCATCGTTTATTTTCAAAAAGTACATTCCATGAGTATAGGCAGTCAAATCTAAGGTAAGTTGTTGTTGTTGCATGTTTTTGGTTAATAATAACTTCCCAGATACATCGTATAATGCCATGGATACATCTGCTGCATTTTCATTATATATCGTAACCAAACCATTTGTGGTAGGATTGGGAGCTATTTTAAAAGTATGAAGATTAGTTTCAGAAACGCCTAAATCTTCATCGATGGTGATGCTACGCAGACGATTGGAATCCGTCACATAAATAATATTCTCATTAGGTGATATTTCTAAACCCAATGGGCTATTAAATAAAGCGGTCTCCAAATCCCCATCTTCATAACCTGCAACCGATCCCGCAAAAACAGTCACCTCCCCTAGCGCATCGATTTTAAAAATTTTACTTTCTCCACTGGCAGTTCCATAAATACTATTATCAAGCGTTCTATAAATCATATGACCAAAGCCAAAACTTCCCAGATCTACCCATTCTATAAGCTCTCCTGTGATAGTATTTACTTTAAAAAGTTTGTATTGAGAGGAAACAATTAATTCTCCTTCTCCATTAAAAACCATGGCCTGAAATCGAAATAATAAAGGGGAATCCGCTAAAACACTTAGCACTCCTTCTGGGGTGATTTTATGTATTTGGTGTCCATCGTATAATGGATAAACTCCAAAGTTGGAAATGTAAATATTATCTTCTTCATCTATAGCAATTCCTGCAGGGCCATCTAATCCGGAAGCGATTTGTGTAATTTGGTTGGTACTGGGATCCAAGGCTACCACCGTACTGTTATTAAAATTGGTTACTATATAATCTCCATTTTCTCTTTCATCAATATCGATGGGACCATTTACCCCAGTAAAATAATTATAGGTAAAGTTTTCAGCATCGATATCGTATTTTCCAATTTCGAAACCATCTGACCATCCCCCCGAGGTAGTATAGATATTCCCATCGGTATCTACATACATTCCATCCTTAATTTTAGGGTGTGTCGCCAAAGTTTCTACCACTTGGGCATGAAACGATATAAAATAAAAAAATAGTAATCCTGTTAAAATGTAATTCCTTTTCATAGCTGTTGTATTTTTTTTTCAAAAATACAGGATACTATAAAAGTAAAATTGTAAAAAATGTTAGTTGCCAGATTTTAGCTGTTCGTCAAATAGATTTTCTTTAGAAAAAAAACTGGATGGTGACATTCCTGTAGCTTTTTTAATGTCTTTAATAAAATGGGATTGATCAAAATACCCAAACTCCAACCCTATAGCTGTTAAAGATTCTTTCGGGTTTTGTATTTTGAAACGAATGATGGCTCTAACTCTAACATGAATGGCAAATTCTTTAATAGAATTTTTAGTTTGTTCTATAAAGAGGCTATTTAATTTTTGTCTTGAATATGAAAATTGATCCATTAATTCTGTAATTTTCAGGTTCCCATTACTATTATAAATACGTTCACAAATACTTTTACTAACGGCATATTCAGAAATATGGGGCATTTTTATTTTAATAAAGGCCTCTTCAAAAAAAGTGATCATCTCTTGAAATGAGCTTGTAGAAAAAATATTCTGGTGGAGTTCATTAAAATCTAAATCTTTACATTTTGTTAGATCCGTAAAATGATCATTCTCTGGAAAGAAAAATCGCGACACCCAAGGTTGCACTTTAACAGAAAATTGAGTCAATGTTTTTGGAGTAATAAATTTATAAGGCGTAGGTAAATTACCTAATGAAAAACATGTTGGAAGGTTTATAGGCTTTTCATCACGTATTTGCAGTTTTATATTTTTTTCTTTATTAAACATAAATTCAAAGCAACCATCTTCTACCATAATTCCTGTATTTAATTCTTTAGAAGAATTATTCAAAATACAAAATTGGTATAAACGAAATATATCACTCGATAAATTTAAGGGTCGAGAATCTAAAAAAATATCCTTCATATATTTTTTGAAATGGAATTTCTAATCCATGCCTTAAATATATTATTAATTTGCAAAAATCATACTTTCTTGTTTATATATTCCGTAAAACTATTAATACACCCCCTCCCAATTTAGAAAGGGGGAATAATTATTTATTTTTTAGATTCTAGCTTCGCAATCATTTCTTGCGCGGATGTCATTCTTGGATCCATTTCTAGTGCTTTTTTATAATATTCTAAAGATTTCTTATAATCTCTTTTTTCATAATAGCCTTCTCCCAAACTATCCCATAGGTTGGCATCTTCTGGAAATAGTTTTACATTTAAATGGAAAAACTTTAAGGCTTCTTCTACTTCTCCATTTTGTAAATAATCATAACCGATATCGTTAAGAATCATTCCCTTTGGGTCTTCGGCATGAAAATTATCAATCAGACTATAAAAGTTATCTTCTATAAAAGAAAAGCCAAACTTTTTATAATGATTGTAAATATTCTGAACAGCAGGTAAGGATGGAGTTTTTGGTTCTTCACCTCTAACAATTGCTAATATCCCAGAACCCAATTGTTCTGCCACAGGTTCGTCCATATTGGCAAAAACAATAATGCTTATCTCATCTCTTAACACTTCATAATAGGCGGTATTTGCACCCGGAAATCCTCCTGCCATCGGGATTGCTCCCCCGGTAGTTCTATTTTCGTTGGTAAATTTAAAGAACATGTCATCCGCTTTAGTTGCTTTACTCAACAAAGTAGCTCCATAAAAATATTCGGTATAAAATTTAACGATATCTCCTGCCGAAGACTGAAAGCCTCCATCTGGATTTGGAACCTCTACAAAGCCCGCATTGCTAGAAATATTTCCTTTCATATCTTTTAAATAACCAATCGCTCTATCGGGTACTTCAGATTTGTCTACTACATAAGTTTCCGTCATTCCCAACGGATTAAGGATTCGCTCTTGCACTTCTTGATGGTAGGTTCTTCCAGTAATTACCTGAACAATAGCTCCCAAAAGCACATAGCCTGCATTGCTATATTGCACGTCGGTTCCTGGTTCAAAATCTAGAGGTAATTTCTTAATTCGTTCTACCAAAGCAGGGATTCTTTTTTGGTCTATAGGCAAGTCATTAAAATCCCTTCCCCAATAGCCTCCGTAACCAGAACGATGTTTTAATAGATCTAAAATGGTGATTTTTGTCGCTGCAGTCTCTGGAAATCCTTTTAGGTAATCTCCCAGTTTATCGGTTACTTTTAATTTTCCTTCTTCCATTAATTGAAGTATCAAGGTCTTGGTAAAGGATTTATTCATGGAACCAATATCAAATTTTGTGGTAAGCGTATTTGGGAGCTTCTTTTCTCGATTCGCAAATCCGAATGCCTTATAATATTTTGGCTTTCCTTTTTCGGCCACCAATACCACCCCTGAAAAAATATCTAAGTCTTGGTATTGTTTTACCAAAGCATCGACATTGGATTCTAATTGTGTGCTATTGGCAATCTTTGATTTTTCTTGTGCATTGCTACAGCTTATCAAGCAAAGGGCAAGCATTATTTGTATTGTAATAGTTTTCATTCTAATTGTTTTTAATTAATATACTTATTTTACTTTTCTTCTTCAAGCTTTGCTACCATATCTTGTGCAGACTGCATGTGTTGGCTGATGGATAATGCCTTTTTATAATGTTCTAAAGCTTTTATTTTATCTCCCTTCCTATAATAGGATTCTCCAAGACTGTCCCAATTATTTGCTTCCTTTGGAAACAACAGCACATTTAATTCAAATATCGCAATGGCCTTATCTAATTGGCCTTCTTCTATAAAATAATATCCAAGATCATTTAAATACCAAGTATATTTAATTTTATTATTAAATGCATTTTTCATTTTTAAAGGCAATTCCTCTGAGTCACCTTTATATTCCAAAGTATATTTTAATAGCGAAGTAGAAAGGTCCTCTTTTATAGGTTTTGGTATATAGGAAGCATCAAAAAGCATTTTTTCTATATCCCAAGCGACATCCATAATTTGCTGTGTAAAGGCACTAGAGAAATAAAGAATGGATACCTCCTCTTCAGGTAACCAAATAAAATCATGAAAGAAGACCCCATTCCCGCCATTATGCGTGATACTTTTTGTATTTCTAGCCGTATTATAAATAGCCCATCCATAAGCATAATGACTTTTACCCCCTGCATATTCTAAAATATATGGACTTGTTAATATTTCTGTAGATACTTTAGATAGTACCTTGTTTGTTTTTAAAGCGATATACCATATATACATATCCTCAAGTGTGGAATTAATCCCTCCATTTCCTTTTAAAGCCCAAGAAACCTTGCCATCCTCACAATATCTCGCAGCCATAGAGCCAATGTTAATCACATTTTCTTTATAACCCATAGCATATAAATTGGAATCCCATTCTGGCTTAAGATATCCTGTTTGATGCATTCCCGAAGGATTGAATAAATAGGCATCTAGAAAAGTTTCATAATCCTCACCGGAAACCAACTCAATAATTCTGGCTAAAACACTATAACCTGAATTAGAATAGGCATGTTTTGTACCTGGTGTATTAATTAATTTACTAGCAAATAATTCTTTAAAATAATCCTCAGTTGGGATATGATCGAAATCCCCATCCCCGATATTATCTACTAGCCCTGAAGAATGCGTTAATAATTGATGGATGCTAATGTTTTTCTTGTCTGTAGGCAGGTCTATAAAATAGGTGCTTAGTGGGTCGGAAACTTTTAATTTATCCATTTCGGTTAATTTTAAAATAGCAGCTGCCGTAAATTGTTTGGTTACAGAGCCCACATCATAAATTATGTTTTCTCCATTGGGAATGCCTTTTTCTTTATTTGCCATTCCATATCCCTTACTAAGAATTATATCTTCTCCCCTTGCTACTAAAATAGCTCCTGAAAAGCCATTTTCTATTCCTTCAGTTAAATAGCTGTCTATTTTCTTTATTAGGACTTCCTCTTCTAGGTTTAATTGTGCATTAACCGTTATAGAATAAAATATTAAAAGTAAGTATGATATTCTTTGATAAATTGTCTTCATATAAAAAATTTATTTTGAATTCTATTACAAATAAACAATAGTATAATTCCTTTAAAAGACAGAGGTTATAAAGGCTTTGGTATCTGTTATCAAAGAGTATAAAGAAGTTATATAATTTCTAACCAAGGTTTCATAACATATATACTAGCGTTCCTCCCAATTCAATTATTTGAAGGTATTAAAAACATATCTTAGCGGAATGAATAAAAAAGGGATTGAAATAAGCATCAATATTCTGTTCTGGATATTTAGCTCATGGCTAATTGTGTATTCATTTTCCATTACTGGACATCTTGTTGAAGTTAGAGAAGGTGTGATTACTGGGAATACGGAACACAGCGAATCTTTAATTAGGTTTTTTATGATTGGACAGCCTTTTTTTGCTATATATTTTTACACACAATTCTATTTAATACAGCAGCTAAAGGATAAACCAAATATTTTTCCATTAGTCATAAAATCAATTCTGTTATCTTTATTGTTTTTAGGGCTTTTTAATGGTGTCGTTATTTTATTTTTTGAAAACTATATACACCTTATTTGGTTCCCCTCCTTATGGTATGGAATATTTATTTTTTATGCAACAATCGCCGTTGGTTACGGTTTTGTTAAGGTTTGGTTTATAATAGAACAGGATAAAAAGGAATTGGAATTGGTGAAAAACCAAACCGAACTAAAACTATTAAAATCACAATTACAGCCGCATTTTTTGTTTAATACCATGAATAATTTACTGGCCATGGTCGATCAAAAAAACAATCCGAAACTGGCAAAAAGCATCGATAAATTATCTGGTTTATTGCGATATGTAGTTTACGATACTAAAAACGAAAAAGTGCCTATCGCACAAGAAATCCTATTCCTTCAAAATTTTGCAGCATTAAACTTATTGCGGTTTGAAGAAGATGAAATAGATTATAGCTTTATTATTGAAGGCGAATATGACCAGCAAGTCATTGAACCCGGTATCTTATTATGTTATCTAGAAAACGCATTTAAACACGGGGTACAACCCGAAGAAAAATCGTTTATCACTATTCATTTAGATATAACACATAAAGGCAAGGTACATTTTACTATAAAAAATTCCATACCTTCCTTTACTCCTACTAATGAAAAAGGTGGATTTGGAATTGCATCCAATACCAATCGATTAAATTTAGCATATCCAAATAAGTACAACCTGAATATTACTAAAGATAAAGTGTATACTATAGACTTAAAAATAGAAACCGATGAAAGTAATCATAGTAGATGATGAGCCCAAAGCGATTGAATTGATTGCTTCTTATTTAAAGCATTTCGCTAGCTTCGAATTGGTAGCTACCTTTAGGAATGGCTTAAAAGCCTTGGAGTTTTTAAATACCATTGCAGTAGATGTAGTGTTTTTAGATATTAATATGCCACATTTAAGTGGTTTGTCCTTATCCAAAATGATAGACCCAAAAACATCTATTGTTTTTACTACGGCATATTCGGAACATGCACTAGAAAGCTACGATGTAAATACCACCGATTATTTATTGAAACCCATTAGTTTAGAACGTTTTTCCAAAACCATCACCAAGCTTATCGATAAACAAGAGCAACAAAGTAGTCCTTTAATAAATACTTCTGAAGCCTCAGATACACTATTTGTAAAAAGCGGTTTGGAAACCCATCAAGTCAAAATATCCGATATTGATTACCTTCAAAAAGACGGGAATTATATGTACTATTTTGTTTCTGGAAAAAAAATAATGGCAAGACAAAGTATAGCAGAAGCTTTGGAAACTCTACCTGAGAATTTTATTCAAATTCAAAAATCCTATATCGTCAACTTTTCTAAGATAGGTTCGGTAAGTACTGCTTATGTGCATGTTGCTAATGAGCAAATCCCTATTGGTTCGCAGTACAAATCGTTATTGTTGGATAAATTGAAATAAGAACTCTTTTAAAAAAGAGCAATAAACGGGTTTTATCAAATGAAATGGATGCTTAATTTAGCATCAAACTGTTAAGATGAATACACAAGAAGAAATAAATTACGATAGAATTGCCCAAGCCATTCAATATTTACAAGAAAATTTTAAAGAGCAGCCTAACTTAACAGAGGTTGCTGAAAAAGTTCATTTAAGTCCCTTTCATTTTCAACGTCTTTTTAAAGAATGGGCTGGGGTAAGTCCGAAAAAGTTTTTACAATATTTAAGTGTCGAATATGCAAAAGGTATATTGAATCAATCCTCATCTACCCTATTAGCTGTGGCTGATGAAACAGGATTATCTGGAACCGGAAGACTTCATGACTTATTTATCACTATTGAAGGGATGACTCCAGGCGATTATAAAAATGGTGGAAAGAATTTATCCATAAACTATGATTTTTATAAGAGCCCTTTTGGTAAAATCTTAATCGCTTCTACTTCTATTGGGATTTGTTTTATGTCGTTTGTTATAGAGGACAAAATTACATTTCATCAACTAGTTGAAAAATTCCCAAACGCTTCATTTACTATTAAATCAACCCCATTACATCGACAAGCACTTTCCATATTTAAGAATGATAATAAAACGAATTCAAAAATAAAATTGCATTTAAAAGGAACAGACTTTCAATTAAAAGTATGGGAATCCTTGCTTAAAATTCCAAAAGGAGATTTATTGACCTATGGTAAAATTGCATCCGAAATTGAGAATCCGAAGGCTTCAAGAGCAGTTGGAACAGCAATTGGTAACAATCCAGTCGCTTACCTTATTCCTTGCCATCGAGTGATAAAATCCTCCGGGAAACTAGGACAATACCACTGGGGAACAACTAGAAAGGCAGCCATAACAGGATGGGAAGCTGCACAGGTAAACGCTTAGTATATTCCGCAAGTTTCGGGTTTTAGCAAGCCTATGGAAGTCTTAATTTTGTGGTATAAAGATATAAAACCATGAAAAACAATTTTCAAATTAAAGCAATAGATACAAGTCGTGTTAACCACTTGTTCGATCTAAACGATCAGGATTTGGCAAAAATGAATGCCATTAAAAAAACGGTAACAGCAAAACCGGGATTCCCTTGTCGCGTGAGCTTAGAGGACGCAGAGGTTGGAGAAGAAGTTATTTTATTTTCCTACGATCCATTTAATATTGATTCCCCATATCAAACACAAAGTCCCATTTTTGTTAGAATAAATGCAAAGACTGCGAAATTAGGAGTTAATGAAATTCCAAGGATGCTTCAACACAGAACCCAGTCTTTAAGAGCGTTTGATAATAGTGGGATGATGCTCGATGCAAGAACCATCAATGGGAAAGAAGTTTCAGAACATTTGAAAAATTTATTTTTAAATCAAGATATTTTATTTATTCATATCCATAATTCTGGACCAGGTTGTTTTAACTGTCAGGTAGATAGGGTTGCTTAGGATTATTTTATTTCTATACTCCTAATATTTTAAAGATTTATTCGAGTTTTTTATTCTTTTAAAAATCCCTAAATTAGATGCGCATCCAAACGTCTGAGCAATCAGAAATCGTTGGGATTAATAAAATTAAAATTATGAAAAAGGCCATTTCAATTTTTGCAACAATCCTAGTTTTGCTAATTCTAATCATTTCCTGTAAGACCAATGAAAAAGAATCTGAACCGGAACAGGAAAAAGAAACCGAAACAATAATTCAGAAACCCAATATATTATTAATTGTAGCAGACGATATGGGTTTTAGCGATATCGCTCCATTTGGTGGAGAAATCAATACCCCCACTCTTAGTAAATTGGCAAATGAAGGGCTAATACTAACAAATTTTCATGTACTCCCAACCTGTTCTCCTTCTAGATCGGTATTATTATCTGGTACCGATAACCATATGGCTGGTTTGGGATCTATGGAAGAATTAAAAACACCGAAACAACATGGAAAACCGGGTTATGAAGGTTATTTAAATAATCGGGTGTCTCACCTACCCCAAGTTTTAAAAGATTCTGGATACCAAACCTATATGTCTGGAAAATGGCATTTGGGATTTGAAAAAGAACATTGGCCATCTAAAAAAGGATTTGCAGAAACATTTAGCCTTCTTCCTGGCGGAGGAAGTCATTGGGCAGATAGAATACCTCTTTCTCCACCACAAATAATGAATTATGTAAGGAATGGGGAATTAGTAGATAATTTACCCTCAGACTTTTATTCCACAAAAAACTATACCGATTATATTTTGGAGTGGTTAGAAAGAGATAAAAACGATGAGAAACCATTTTTTGCTTATGTTTCTTATACTGCATCTCATGATCCATTACACGCTCCCAAAGAATATATTGACAAATACAAAGGCAAATATGACCATGGTTTTGAAGTTCTTCGAGAAAAAAGATACGAGCAATTAAAAAAACTAGGAATTATACCAGAGACAACAACTATTCCGGCATGGCCAGGTAATAAATGGGATGATTTATCTGAGGAAGAAAAAAAGGAATCCGCCAGAGATATGGAAGTATATGCTGCCATGATTGATTATATGGATGAGCAAATATTACGGATTTTAAATTGGTTGAATCAAAATAATGAATTGGATAATACGATGGTTGTCTTTTTTAGTGATAATGGTGCAAACGGAGCAATGAGTACAGCTTATCCAGGACAAACAGAAGAGTTTTTAAATTCTATTGATAATAGTTTAGAAAATAGAGGTTTGCCAAATTCTTTTGTAGAAATGGGACCAGAATGGGCGACAGCAAGTATGTCTCCACATAGATTATATAAGGCCTTTACAACAGAAGGTGGTATTATTTCTCCTTGTATTATCAAACTTCCAGCAACATTGAAAGACAGCCTTGAAATGAATAAAGCATTCACCCATATATCCGATATCATGCCAACTTTATTAGAACTTGCGGATACAGAACATCCAAGTGTAAAAAATGATTCTATTCCAGAGATGATAGGAAAATCTTTAATACCTCTTTTAAATGGTGAAAAAGAAACGATACATTCAGGTGAAGGAATTGGATACGAATTACACGGAATGCGAGCATACATTAAAGGGGAATGGAAAATCATAAATTTACCTATCCCATTTGGTACAGGAGATTGGGAACTATTTAATTTGGCAGAAGATCCTTCTGAAACTAAGGGTTTATCCAATGAATTTCCAGAGAAAAGAAAGGATTTAATTGCTGCTTGGGAAAAATACAGTGAAAATGTAGGCGTTGTCTATGACCCATTGGATTTCAAAGAAATGCTCAAACATGATTAATAAGTTTTTTATATATTTAGGCAGCTAAACAGGAATGACCAAATTAATTTCTACTCCCCTATTTTTTTTAATTGGTTGGCTTCTTTTAGATTAATAATTAATCTTTAAAAGATCTTTTTGTTTATCAACTTAAAACCAACCAAAATGAAAAGAGTAATTATCTTTTTTACACTACTATTAATTTGTCACTCGTTTTCCTATGGACAAAAACCCAGAGCAAGAGATATAGGCGTTCCATTTTATGGCACTACTGGAGAACTTAATGCCATAACCGATGTTAAAGGTGTGGAAGTTGGTTATAGTACCATTATTTCGGGAGAAGGTGAAAATAATATTGGAATAGGTCCTATTAGAACTGGAGTTACCGCTATTTTTCCAAGAGGAAAAGCTAATAAGTTCAGTCCTGTATATGCCAATTGGTACAGTCTTAATGGCAATGGTGAAATGACCGGAACCACTTGGGTCACCGAATCTGGCTTTTTAGAAACCCCCATCATGATTACCAATACCAATAGTGTTGGAGTGGTTAGAGATGCCGTATTAAAATGGTATGTCGACACCGATTGGTATCAGGGGAAAGAATGGTGGTATACCTATCCCGTAGTAGCAGAAACCTATGATGGATTTCTAAATGATATTTATGGATTTCACGTTAAGGAAGAACATGTACTAGAAGCTATTAATGACGCTTCCACAGGTAAAATTGCAGAAGGAAATGTTGGCGGCGGCACTGGAATGATGTGTTTGGGTTTTAAAGGAGGAACGGGAACTTCCTCAAGACTTGTAAAAATAAAAGACTCTACCTATACTGTTGGTGTATTGGTTCAATCTAATTTTGGAGGAAAGAGAAACTTTACAGTTGCTGGTGTACCAGTTGGAAGAGAATTAAAAGATACTCTAAATTATGAATATAAGGCTCCTCCAAAATCTAGAAGGCAAGAAGGAGATGGTTCTATTATTGTCATAGTAGCTACAGACGCCCCATTTCTTCCTCATCAATTAAAACGTATTGCACAAAGAGTTCCCTTAGGCATTGGAATTGTTGGAGGTCGTGGAAGCAATGGTTCGGGAGATATATTTTTAGCCTTTTCAACTGCTAATGAAAACGCTTTCAACAGAGACGAAACTACAAATGTAACAACCTTTTCAAACGATAAGATTACCCCATTCTTTGACGCAACAGTTCAGGCTGTGGAAGAAGCGATTATCAATGCTATGGTAGCAGCAGAAACTATGGATGGTATCAATGGCAATAAAGCCTATGCCCTACCTCATGATTTACTCATCGAAATACTCAAGAAATACAATCGGATTAAAGAATAGTTTAGGATAGTATGTTCATTTGCAAAGTGCGGCTTTTATTACTAACATTATAAAGCTAAATAAGGAATTCAAAATAACTTTCCTCCTCTTTAATAATTTTCTACTTTCGTGTCAAATAAAGTTAGAAGTTTTGCAACCCTAAAAATTAGAATACATGACTACAGAAGAACGTATTGAACAATCTAAAACACAAATCTTTAAAGCCGTATTTCCAAATACCACCAACCATTACGATACCTTATTTGGGGGTACTGCCATGCAACTTATGGACGAAACTGCCTTTATCACAGCCACTAGGTTTAGTAGACAACGAATGGTTACCGTTAGTAGCGACCGTATCGATTTTAAAAAACCCATCCCTGCAGGAACTTTGGTAGAGTTATCAGGAAAAGTAGCCTATTTAGGAAATACCAGTTTAAAAGTACGGGTTGATATTTTTATAGAGGAAATGTATTCTAACCATAGAGAAAAAGCGGTAACTGGTGAATTTACCTTTGTAGCGATAGATGAGGATAAAAACCCAACGAAAATTTTAAAGTAATTTGAAGGTACTATGCAAAAAATGAAAGCCGCTGTACGGAGAAATTATGGGTTGCCTAAAGACATTAGCATTGAAGAAATTGAAAAACCAATTCCCAATGATGATCAACTATTAATAAAAGTTCAGGCTACTACAGTAAATAGAACAGATTGTGCAAATCTTACCGCGAAACCATTTATTATGCGTTTTGTTTTGGGCTTTCTTAAACCTAAAAAAATAGTGTTGGGGACCGATTTTGCAGGTGAAGTTGTGGCCATTGGAAAAAACATCAAATCTTACCATGTAAACGACAGGGTGTTTGGTTTTACAGACACAGGTTTAGAGACACAAGCGGAGTATGTCGTAATAACTCCAAAAGGGAATTTGTTAAGCATCCCTGAAAACATAGATTATAAGCAAGCAGCTGCAAGTTTAGAAGGAGCTCATTATGCCTATAGCTTTATCCATAAAGTAAACATTCAGCCCGGTCAAAGAATACTTATTAATGGTGCTACTGGAGGTATTGGTTCCGCGCTAATACAATTTGTAAATCAATTTGATGTTCACATAACGGCTACCTGTAATACCAAAAATAAAGACTTGATACAATCTCTGGGTGCCGATAAAATTTATGATTATCAGGTAGAAGATTTTACAACGGATCCTGAAAAATATGATTTCATTTTTGATGCTGTAGGGAAAAGTACTTTTGGAAAATGTAAACCTTTACTGAAGAAAGGAGGAGCTTATATATCTTCAGAACCAGGCCCATATTGGCAAAACCTATTATTTGCAGTCCTTACTCCTATTGGAAAAAATAAGAAAGTGATCTTCCCAATCCCATATAGCATAGAAAAAACACTGCCTTATATTCATCATTTTTTAAAAACAGGAAAGTTCCAACCAGTAATAGATAAAGAATATTCTTTAGCGAATATTTCTCAAGCTTATGATTTTGTAATTACTGGAGAAAAAACAGGAAATGTTATCATCCTTATTTAAAAGGATAAAACTGCTTGCAAAAAACACTTTACTTCCATTTATTTCGATTACGAAATAGGGATATTACTACTAATCAAGCCTCTAAAATTCTTTAAAATATTTGTAATATTTTTCCTATATTCGTGCCGCTATCACTAATTGCAAATTAAATTAACTCCTCTCTTTTTTAATATTGATTTTATCCATAAAGATAAAAACAACCAAAAGCTCCGTTTATCACGAAACCTATATGAAAAAACTATTATTTCTTTGCTTGTTTATTATTTCAAATATTTCTTTAGCCCAATCTACAACTAACCTAAAAGTTAGTCAAAGTGAAGAATATAAAGACAAAGTTAAATCTATAGATGTTATCGCTATTTATACTTCTGAAACAGGAGAAACAGCAATTGCCAGAAATGGTAATAAAGATTTTTTACTTGATATTTTTGATTCAAATCTTGACAAAACATTTTCTAAAATTGTTGAAAGCAAAAAAAACGAAAACCATGTTGGCGATTTGTTTTACAACAATCAACTTAAGCTATTTACTGTTTCTGCACCAAAAAAAGACGAACGCATTCTATATTGTCATACTCTAGATTTAGCTACAAATTCTTATAAAAAATCTATTATTTTCGAGGCCAGTGTTGAGAAAAAACAAAGTTTATTTGGCTCAAGAAAATACCATAAAACCAGTTTTGCTTTATCCCCTAACGGCAATTATTTTGTTATTGCAACCGATAATATTCGAAAAACCAAAAACTCATATACCATTCGTGTTTACGATTCAAAAACCGAAAAATTAATTTTCAAAAAAGCCTATCAGGAAAGTGAAAAACAAACTTTTGAACATAATGATTTATATATAGATGATGATGCAAACGTCTACTCTTTAGGCAAGTTATATTTAAATGATTTTTCTAGTAAAAAACTTAATGGAGATGCTAACTATCAGTTTGTATTAAACAAAATAACAAAAGATGAAAACTCCGATTTAACAATTGATTTAAATGACGAGCACATTCAATCTTTAAGCATCACTCAAACAAATAATCAATTGCATTTGCTTGGTTTTTATTCAGAAAAAAATGCAAGTAGAATAAAAGGGGGTTGCAATTTTGTGATTAACACCAACAACTTTAGTGTTGAAACAAAAAATATGATAGTCTTACCAAAGCAAGTTTATGAGGATTTGTATGGTTATAGAAAGGCAGATCGCAAAAACAGCAAAAAGAAAGAACTTAGAAACTTTGGCATCGATTACGTGTTAACAGATAGTGAGGGTGGCACTTTTTTAATTGCAGAAGAATTTTATATTACTCAAACCTATGTGCAAACAGGAACAACTGGAGGTTACACGACTACCGTTTATCATTATGATGATATTTTAATTTTAAAATTTAGTCCTAATGGGGATTTAGATTGGGGAAGAAGTATTTTTAAAAGATCCAAATTTCCTTCTTATAATGCTTTTATAAAAAACGACCAACTACACATTATTTTAAATTCTGGTAAAAATCTAAGCGAGAAAAACGATGGTAGAACAAAAGTGTCTAAAGGTTTTCTGGAGTCTACCTCTTTATACGATTTTGAATATGCTCTTAATGGAGATGTATCTTACAACAAAATACAAGATAACAGAAGAAACGAATATTATTTACCTTTTTATGGAACTTACAATACCAACAAATTTATTATGATGAGTGATGGTATTAAGAAAAAAACATTCATGATTTTAGAGTAATTATTACTGCTAATTATATAAATTCAAAATTGAAAAAAAATTAAATATCTTAACGAATAACTATTAATAAAAATATATGAAATACTTTAGAGCTTCTTTCTTAATTACATTTTGTTTAATTTCTTTTTCTGGATTTTCACAAAACGAACCTACTGATATTGTAAACAATTTTTTTACTCAATTTGAAGAACAAGGAATTTCTGTCGCTCTTGATGGAATCTACTCTTCGAATGAATGGATGCTAAGATCAACCGATGCTATCAGCAAACTTAAATCTGACATGGAAGGCTTAAATGAAGAATATATTGGTAAGTACTATGGTTATGAATTAATTGTCGCTAAGGAATTATCAGACAGTTACATTCTAATGAGCTATCTTGTTAAATATGATAGACAACCTCTGCGCTTTACCTTTCAATTCTATAAACCAAATAATAAATGGGTAGTGCATAGTTTTCAATATGATGGAAATCTAAGCGATGAAATTGAAGAAGCTGCGAAACTGTACTATCTAGAATTGAAAAATTAAAATACCACACAACCTAAATAAATTTAATTCATACTAAAATGAAACATATCATACTATCTATTATATTAATAATAACTACTTCTGGTATAGCACAGGAATGGAATACTCTAAACAAAGAAGAATACTCCATCCAATATCCAAATACTTGGGAGTTAAATGAATCTGGACAAATGGGTACTAGCTTTATTTTGTTAAGCCCGCTTTCTGAACAAACAGATCAATTTCAAGAAAATGTAAATCTATTAATTCAGGACTTAAGAGGATATGATTTAAACCTTGATAAGTATGTCGAGATTTCAGAAAAGCAAATTCAAACCATGATAACGGATGGACTAATTACTGAAAGTAAACGAATTACTAATGGTGCTTTAATTTATCACAAGGTTATTTATACTGGTAAACAAGGGATATATAACCTGAGGTTTGAACAATATTATTGGCTTGTTGATGACAGAGCATTTGTATTGACATTAATTTGCGAAGAAAATCAATATAGCGATTATAAAGCAATAGGTGAAAAGATACTAAATAGTTTTAAATTGAATTAAAACGGCTTTCCTACACCATTTAAAACATTATAAAGAGTGTAGTAACAATAGCACCTTTACCTTCCTTTAAAGTAACAGATAGCAATTGTTTCTCTTCTTTTACCTTTAAGTTAAATGGGGCATCTAATACTCTTACACCACTTTGTTTTTTTAGCCGAATTCCTTGTCCTGAAATAATATTTTTATTGGGCTCAAAATCTCCTTCAGGGACATGTTCAGTTATAATAACATATTTAAAATGAGTTAATTTGCTTAATATACTCTGTATTTCAGCATTCGATACATGTTGTAGCACTTGTCTTAATATAGCACAATCTCCAGAAGGCAAAACCTCTACTGCAATATCTAAACAACGGAATTCTAAATTTTCTTCTTTAAATTTTTCTTTATGATGCGCAATAAGGTCTGCTACTATATCCACCGCAACATACTTCCTTGAATACTTCACCAATTCTTTTCCTACATTAAAATCCCCACAACCTAAATCACATACCACTAGAGGGCTTTTAAAAGAACTTAAAAAGGAGGCTAGAGCATCTAAATATGGATTTACAATCTCCGGATGATGCGATCCTTGCCCGGAATAAAAATCAGAAGTATTACCTCCCCAAAGATTTAAAGCATAAACCTGCTCCATAGCATCTTTCGTTGGCCATGGCTTCTTTATTGGTTTAGTTTCCTTTTGTATCTTCTTCATAAATACTCTAATGATCTATTTATAATATAAAGTATATAGATTTATATCAAGTTAAAATAGCAATTCAAACCTACAAATTATATCTAAAACATTTATTATAAAACGAGCCTCACGTTAATTAATAATAATTTTATAAGAAACTATAAAATCAATGTAAAAACACTAATTTTATACAATACCCTTAGCTTTACTATAAGGCCAAAGTGCTGAAAAATTGAATAATCAAATCCTAATTATCAAACCATGGAATATAAAAATATTGAAGCATCTCAATTAAGTATGACCCAACTTATGCTGCCTAGCCATTCTAATTTTAGTGGCTTTATTCATGGGGGTTATGTGCTTAGTCTTATGGATCAAGTAGCTTTCGCCTGTGCTTCTAAGCATTCGGGGCATTATTGCGTTACCGCCTCTGTGAATAAGGTGGATTTTTTAAACCCAATTGAAGTTGGTGAGCTATTGACCTTAAAAGCTTCCATCAATTATACAGGAAGAACCTCTATGGTGGTAGGTCTTAGAGTAGAATCTGAAAACATTAAATCTGGTGTCACCAAACATTGTAATTCTTCTTATTTTACCATGGTAGCCAAAAACAAAGCTGGAAAAAGTGTTTCGGTACCTGGTCTAATTTTGAACTCTGAGGATGGTATTCGACGTTTTGCGAGAAGTATGAACTATCAAAAGCAAGCCAAACAGAGAAGAGAAAACTTTAATGTATCAGAATTCAAATTAGAAGAACACCTACAAAAAATGGAGAATCAAAATGCTAGTATTGTATTAGGGTAGCTTAATTTATTATTTTTAAACCTAAAAATATTTTAAACCTTCTAACAAGTACTATTTTTGCTTTATGAAAAAAGAAATTGCCATTATAGGTGGCGGTCCCTCCGCATTATTATTGGCAGCTTTTTTAGATACAGAAAAATTTACTGTTTGCATCTATGAAAAAAACAAAACCTCTGGTCGTAAATTTTTAGTTGCCGGTAAAGGTGGTTTTAACTTAACGCATTCTGAGTCGATGGATCCCCTTATTAAACGATACACACCAAATGGTTTTTTAGACAAGGCACTACTTCATTTTACCAATACTGATTTTAGAAATTGGCTCGAACAAATTGGGATTCCAACATTTATTGGAAGTAGTAAAAGAGTATTTCCAAAAGAAGGAATCAAGCCTATTAAAGTGCTGAATGCAATTCTCAAGACGCTCCAAGAAAAAGGGGTTATTTTTAAATATGAACATATTTTTTCCGGTTGGGAAGAGAATAATAATCCGATTATTAATAACAAAATAATTCCAACAGATTATACCATCTTTTCTTTAGGTGGAGGAAGCTGGAAAGTTACAGGATCTGATGGGAACTGGCTCGATACTTTTTCTAAAAAAGGAATCCAAACAAAAGTATTTCAGGCATCCAACTGTGCATATCAAGTAGACTGGAAACCAAATTTTATTCAAAAACAGGAAGGAACTCCTTTAAAAAACATTGCTATTTCTTGTAATAACGTTATTCAGAAAGGAGAAGCGGTTATTACTAAATTTGGATTAGAAGGAAATGCCATTTACGGACTGAGTCCACAAATTAGAGAAGAGTTAAATACAAATTCAAAAGCAAGTATTTTTATCGATTTTAAACCTTCCTTAACTTTAGAAAATATCCATTCTAAAATTAAATTATCGAAATACAGAAACACTACCGAGATCTTAAAAAAAGAACTCAAACTAAGTGCAGCACAAATCGATTTATTAAAACTATATATTTCTAAAGAGTCTTATCTACATTCAGAAACCTTAGCAAAGTATATTAAAATATTTCCATTAGAAATACTAAATGCAGCATCTCTTGACGAAGCAATTTCTACCGTAGGAGGAATTGATTTAAATGCAGTTTCTGAAAATTTTGAACTTAATGATTTGCCCAATCAATTTTGTATTGGCGAAATGCTAGATTGGGACGCTCCTACTGGTGGTTATCTATTACAAGCTTGTGCAAGTACTGGTGTTTATTTAGCGTGGTACTTAAATAAAAAGCATTAAAAAAATGAGTTTATCATAGATGAAATTGGCATTGCAAATATTAATTTAGAATTCTCTCTTAGGTTTTAATAATAGAAATTATTTTAGATTATATATATACCAAAAAAAAGCAGCTCTTAAAAGAGCTGCTTTTTTTTTTGCTTGTATTTTGAAATTACCATTTTAATAATCGTTTGATAATATGCCCTTGGTTTGTGGTTATTTTCACTAAGTAAATTGAAGATTTAAGTTCAGATAAATCTAATTGTAAAGTGGATACAGTCTCTCCAGTCCATTGTTTAACTATTCGTCCTTGCAAGTCGTAAATCATTACTGATTCTATTCCACCCAATAAGGAGTTAATATTTAGCTTGCTGTTTGTTGGGTTTGGAAACATGGATATAGAACGATCTAAATCTTTCACACTCAAAATAGGTTCTGTATTAAATACCAATACAAATCTATCTGTTTGATGTCCTTCATTTGAAGTAAAGCTATATTCTGTTTCCAATAAATTTGTCCGGGTATTTAACAGATTGTCTATTAAATAAACCGTTGCTTGTTCTAACAACTCCCCTTCTATAGAATTTATCGATATGGTATATTCTTGATTCTCCTCAACGTGAGTTGTAAATCCTAATGGAATAACATGATCTTCATTAAATACAGATCTTCCTTGAATTCCCAATTCTCTTCCACTATTTAAAGAATACAAGGATACAGGTGTAGCCATTCGTTTGCTATCGTAATTCTGGTCGAAACCATTGGTTGCCAATTCAGAAAAACCAATTAATGTTAATCCTCTTAGTCCATAAGTATCATTGCTCACTTTTAAGTATAATCTATCTATTGCCGTTTCATTATTTCTATACCCAGTATTAGGACCTGTAGATCGCATGGCATTGTTAAAAGTAATAGTTCCTGCTGCACTAGCTTTTATACCAAATCCTTGACCCGATGGTATTAAATTGCTTGGTACACCTCCACCATTTGGAGCTTCTACCCCTCCTGTACTATTATAATAAGAAATATCTCCCATATCATAGTTTGCAGAGGAATATCCAGGATAATTGGGATCTACTGCCATAATATGTTCCCAGAAGTATACTGCTCCACCAGCGTTGGGATTCTCATCTAAAAAATTATCTATATCTATGACAGAAGCATAAGGATTACTTAAAACATTTGCGCTGTCACTTTGATCATCACCAAATATTGCTGTATAGGTAATCACTCCATTATTAAGGGTTCCTGTAGTATAGGTTGTGGTAAAAGTACCTCCAGCAGCAGATGGTCGTACCAAATACCCTTCCCCAGGAGTTATTACTCCTGTATGATTAATCCAATTATCACCATTATCATCCGCAAAATGTTCGGCTGCAGGATCTAAAGCAGTTACATCGGGATGTGGACTAAATAAACTAGTATCATGGTATTTTACCATGGTACTTGCAACATACTCTACTCCTCTTGTAGCTCCTGTCATGGGACTTCCTAAAATTGAAAAATCAAGGGGGTCTGAATATGAAGTGGTTTTTATTACTTCTATAGTACCATTATTTTTTACGATGGCATCATTCTCAACTTGTACTACAGATCCTTCGTTCTCAACGGATAGAGAACCATTAACTATAATGTCTCCCTCTACTTTTATATAATCACCATTGGCTATCGTAACATCTACGTTGCTTCTAATTTCTAAGGAGCAAGAATTAATATCTCCACTTGTGGTATTATATGTTTCCGTTATTATTGTTTTAGAGGTATTGGTAGGAATTCCATTATCCCAAGTCCCAGAAGAAAATGTTGTAGTTGTTCCGCAGGGTTCTGTTCCTTGTTTTAATAATACTTCATAAGACAATCCATCAACGGTGGTAAATTCAATTACCGTTTCGGTGACACTAGATGATAATATCGATACATCAGAGTTAGTACTGGCAAAATACCATTCTCCTTGTAATGTAATTTGTTTTTGTACCACTAAAGAAGGTGAATAATCTCTAATATTTAAACCAATATCTGGGTTACTTAAAGAAACTAATAAGGTTTGGTCTGTGGCATTGTATTCAGTCATCACTAAACAAGATGCGTTTACATCTGTTATATAATCATAGCTTAAACTTGTCGCACTATTGAAGAAGGCATAACCCCAAACATTCTTAGCTTCATGTTCTACTATATGTGCATTTGCATCTTGTTGGTGCACCGTATAGGGTTTGTTACCACCCTGAATAGTAGTATGTAAAGCTTGCATTTCTGAAACAGAACTACTTGGCTTTAAGACATATTCGTAACTTTCATTTGAAGGATTGGTTCCATGGTCTATATATCCAGTATAATAGGTGTCTGTAGCATTTCCACTATAATCTACAGGCCATATTTGATTTTGATTAGGGGTTTGTTGCAACGCCTTATTTATTTTTAAGGTACTAGTGTTAGACAATAAATAAAACCCAGTATCATAATTACTCAACAACCAATTATTGGAAGCACCACTAAAAGAATTTTCTCCAGTTGAAGTATATTCAGTTCCGTTTACATAAGCGCCATTTCCACTATTATCCAAACGCTGATATAAAGTTGTTATAGTCGAGTTTGTAGCATCATCATTGGTTATCCCCGATCCTAAACACACAATAATATCATCGAAATAAAAATTTGATTTTTTAAAGGTAAATGTGTCATTATGTTGTTCTCCTCCACCGTGATCTGTACTAAACCCCTGCCCTTCTAATTCTTGAAAATCCATTGCAAATAAACCATAATCCCCATGGTTGTTGCTTAATAAATCGCTATTCTTTTTATTTAAATTTACAGTTCCTACAAATCTATTTTGCTGCATCTCATCAATTCTACCCCTTTCTGCATGTAAGTTTTCCCAAGGTAAATTAATTACGGTTGTACCAGGATTGAAATTCCAATCCCAGGTATCTACATCATAGCCATTACCCGTTTCTTTATCGCCCGGGTAAATAACCTCTAAAGCACCATAACTTTGATATCTTCCATATCTGTTTTGACCTGTATAAATTTCAGATCCCCACATATTATTAGAGAAACCTTTATTAAATGCCATCCAATTATCTTTTCTAAAAAGACCAGCCGAAGCATGATTGAATTGAAAAAAGCCCTCTTCGTATGAAGACACAGTAGTATAATTAAATTCGGGATCTACTCCATAAATACGATTGTATAAACCTGCAAAAATTGGGTCTGCTGTGGAAAGACCAAGTATATCACCACCTGCAATTGCAAGTGTTTTTAAGGCTGATTGACTTAAAGGATTCGATCTATTTTGTGGGTTTCTACCAGCAGAGGATAATGCTTGAACTCTGTCATCATTAGCTTGTATGTATTGTGCATAAAAAGCACCACTAAAAATTTTATAATTGCTTTCATCTACTTGAAAACTTGTTTCACTTAAATAGGAAAGCAAACTAGCAGCTGTATTAAAAGAATACATATAGTTATTGTAAGCTGTCCAATGGTGAAATCCAGAACCATCGGCCTTTATACCATCTGAAGTCCCTGAAGTATATGAAAAAAACCGGTTTATAAACCTTTTATAACCTCGCATATACTGGTAACGCTCATCTGCCGTATCGTACCATAAGCTATAGGCTAGCATTGCATCTGATATATTGAATATTAAATCAGTATTTATGGATCCGTTTATTTCTTGATACGCATCATCATAGGTAGGTTCCCAAAAATGCTCGAAGGAGTCTGAGTGTACATATAACGTATAGCCAAACAAAGCTTTTACTTCAGTATCTAAAAAGTCGTTTAAAAGTGTAGTGGATCTTGCAAAGTTATCATACTTATACATGGTATTATCTCTTGCTAAAACACCACTACAAAATTGCGTTCCTGTTAACCAAACGGTATTATTTGCTTTTTCTTGAATAGCAGTATCTCCAGGGTTAAATTTTAATTGCTGAGCAAAGGTTTTTAAAAAAGATACATCATCAAAATTACTAAGTGTGTTCCCTGTTATTTCACCCCCAGAAACATTAATATTTAATGCTGCATACGAACTTTCGGCGGTAGTTAATTCTCCTGTAGAAGGAGCACTTAGCCCTAAATATTCGTCAGAAAATCGATCTACAGCAGTATTTATTTCTAATTCTATGGTCGCATTTGAAGTGTCCAAAGATAAATCTGGAGTAAGCGTAAATGGGCATGAACTAGCTAAACTAATAGACACAAAAGATCCATTTAATTTCAGGTTATCTATGGCGAAGTTACGGGCAGTATTAAAATCGGATGTTCTATAATATCTAACTTCTAATATATCTCCTACATCACTAGCTATTGCAGCATAATTAAGTGTTGTTAATACAGGTGTTGAACTTTCATTAGAAATTGAAACTTCTGATGAAATTGCTAATTGGGCTCCACTAGTTACATTATATAATCCTACTGTAAACTTTACAAAGGAGACATTTCTATTATAGGTATAGGTATTTATTGTAAAAGACTCTCCTAAAGTCATTGTGCCATCGAAAGTGTGAGATATTCCTTGGGTCGTTGCCGTGTCTTGTCCATCTACAAATATAGCACCATCACCTACACTGTCGGTATTATCTGCATCATCTGTAACAATACTTAAATTAGTATTACCTATGGCTGTCCAATTTCCTGTTGAGGTTACTTGTGCTTTTGAAGAAAATATAATTAAAAAGCACGCTAAAATAAATGTGTATCCGATTTTCATATAAATAATTTGGGGTAATGTTGAATATTTTATTTAAAATAAGATTTACCAATTAGTAGAATCATATTCAACTCTTTTCCATTTGGGATTACTTGATTCTGAAATACAGATATAAATATATGCATCTGTAATTCTAATTTCACCTAGCGTACCAGTGCCTAGACTATTGCGACCAGTTGGAATATCTGTACTTAAAGCGGACACTTTAAAATTTGCTGCTTGCACTCTCCCATTTACTTCTAATTTATTGGTTGATGCTGGTGTACTAGTTCCTATCCCAACATTGCCATCATCAAAAATTGCAGAATAATTAGTTCCAGCACCATTTGCTGTGAAATATCCACCTATATTGGTTCCATTATCACTCTCCACATGGTTATAAGAACCGTAACTTGTTTTACCTGTCACGGTTTGAGTAAGATAATTATAAACTCCATAATTGTCTCCTTCACTGTCTGTAATATTATTATAAACACCTATTTTAACTCCTGTCCCAGTAGTCCCCGTTTGAGAACCATCTCTCTTTAATACATTATTTGTACCCGTATGCGCTCCATTCTCACTAGTAATATAATTTGTATTTCCAATTTTTTCACCAGTACCATCCCCATCTAATCTAGTATGGACCCCTTTATGAACACCATCACCATCATTGGTATTTTGTGTTTCCATACCAATATTAGAATTATCTCCAGACGCATTATTAAAAGTATTATAAACTCCTTTTAAAATTCCTGTTCCTCTTACTATATTCTGAACCCCAAAATGGTTGCCAGTACCTGTACCTGATAAATTAGAAGAAACTCCTATATGTTGCCCATTATCCGTTCCTGTGATATAATTGGTAACACCTGTTTTTGCTCTATATACATTCGCACCTAATCTATTCATTGTTCCTGTTTGTGCTCCATTTCCTCCAGTACTGGCTGTCAAATTATTATAAATACCAAAGGCCTGATTTGTTTGGCTTCCAGGTATTTGTACATTAGTATACATTCCATATCTATTGCCAGTACCAGTATTATTTTGTAATAATGAATACACCCCATAATGAATATTATCGCTAGTGTTTTCGTTTGCAACATATAATGAATGTGTAGAGGCATCTGTACTACCACTTAACTTAACATTTAATGTTCTTGAAGATGAAGTATTATCAATATCTAAAGGATAAGAAGCCGTAGTTTTACCGATAGCCATTTTTCCAGTTCTATATATGTCGTCTGTTATGGCTTGAGCAGCTACCGTTGTACCAACTTCATAAAAATCATCATCCTCTTCGGCAGTTAAGGCAACCCATTTTGAACCGTTAAAAAAGAAATAACCAACCTGGGTTACATCTATAGTTTGTCCCGCAGGAGAGCTATCCGCTGCAGTAACATATATTACAGCTGCCGTTTGTGCGGCTGTATATGTTTTTGCTCTTAGTTGATCACCTGTGATTCTTGGAGCTATTATACCATCTAATACAGCAGTATCGGTTGGTTGACCAGTAATATCCAAAGTAGCTCCTGGTGATATTGTATTAACACCCACTTGAGCCGTAATGATATTTACGGAAAATAGAATTAAGAAAACTATTATAAAATTTCGAAAACTAAAGTTTATATTATTCATAATTATATTATTAAAAAACAAACTTATACTTTTCATCGTTTAAATCCTAATTATAACGTTAAAATACACTTTATTGTCAATATGATGGTTTTTAACTAAAATTTAGATTAATCAAATCCATTAGTTTGGCTTATAATTTATAAGTAGTAAGAGACAGATACAGGTACAATTGGAGAAATTAGATATGGAAAACAAGGCTCGACACTCTATATGTATGTTACGAAACTAATAAATGGAAAAGAATTGAGTTAACTGATTCTGGTGGCTGGTAATCCCACGATTATAAATATTATAAAAAATGCATCCTAGAGATGCATTTTTTTTTGTTTCCATACTATGGTTAATCTATCATGGGTTTATTCTTTTATAGTTTCTTGTTCCATAATTATGTAATTGTTACTCCTTTCAATACTAATTTTTTCCAATAGGGATTGCGCTTTATAAATAAGGCCACAAAAGGACATAAGGGGATTAAGGTAAGGTCTTTTTTCTCTACATCTTCTAAGGTCTGCTTGACTAATGCCGACCCATAGCCTTTTCCTTCCAAACCCCTTGGAACTTCGGTATGGGTTAAATAAATACTTTCCTGAGCTTTTATGTATTCAATTCTTGGGATGGTATCTTCTATATGAAATTCATATTGTTTAGCTTCTTCGTTGTCAAATAATTGAAAGGTCATCATTTTTTAGTATTTACATTTTTACTTCTTCTGTACTGTTTGCATGGAATGCAAAACGTTCTTTGGTTTCTTAATTAGAATAGCTGCTAGTAAACCAATTCTAATGGCTTAAAATGAGAATGGTTATCTATTTTTTCTTGAAAATCGGATTGGAAAATTGTCTCTGTGATAATAACTAATCAAATGGAGTTTTGGGTTTCTCTTGGAAATCCTAAAGATTCAACTAGCACTACCTTATCAGACTTTATTCTTTTCGAATTTACCTGAAATATTAAAGCGTATTTGACTGATTACTAGTTGATTTGTATTCTATAAAGATACGTGATATTTTTTTAGAAGGATGTTTTTTATACAATTAATGTTTATTCAACCCCTAAGATTCGAATAATTAATAAACATATTATGGCATGCGCATCGTTAATTACTCCTAAATATTTCAGTTTTACCTTTATTACAGGAAATAAGTAGAGGTAAAATCAAAATGATAATCAATATATTTTTTAAATTAATGAAGAAACAATTCGGAATCTAATAAATTAGTATTATTCTCTAGTGAAGGTTGAAAAAAACCTTCTCAGTGAACATATTTAATGATTTTTCATTTGCTTTCCAGGAGGCAATATTCTTAATTAAAACAAAATAGCGGTTTGAGTTAACACCCAAACCGCTATCTGTAAACCTTTAGGCTGATAGCTTCTTTAGCTAGTTAGCAGTTTTATTGTTTTAAAAGTTTTCCAACAACTGTTTTATTATTAGAACTTATAACATAAAAATAAATACCCTTTTTTAATTTTGGTAAGTTAATTGAAATATCGTTTGATTCTGTTATTGTGTTATATACAACCTGACCCAATATATCGTAAATAATAACTTTATCTTTAGGCATTAGATTTATGATTCTAATAGTGTTTACAAAAGGATTAGGAAATATCGATATACGATTAAGCTCATCAAATTCATTTAACGAAAGTAATTCTTCCGTATATTCACACTGATTGGGAAAAGTTAAATCTGGTATGCTAGTACAACTTTGATCACTCCTAATTTCGGAATCGTCTAAATGTATTCCATTATGTGAAAAACAAATCATGGTATTATAATTATTGGTAACATTAAGTGACCAGCCAAAACCTTTTGTGGAGCCAATACCTTCAATCCAGGATTCACTAAGGCCATAAGTTAAAGGTTCAAAGTTAATTCTTCTTCTAGAGGACCCATCTGTCATCATTACTTGATCTATCGACTCTACAATTAGTGTTTCAGTTTCCATCAATACACCATAATCTGGTGCATCTGGAAGGAATAAATATTCATATCCAGTAGCTGTTTCTCCTACAGTAGTAATGTTGAAGTCAAAAATTGGATACTCTGTACCAGGTGGATCTCCAAAACCGTTACTTTGTGGAACAAAATAAATCACTCTATCTTCTTCCCGATAGCTTATAAAATAAGAAGCCATGTCGATGTCAAAAACAAAACCACAGTCATCACATTGAAATTCATTATCAAATACCCCCTGCATATATACTTTGCGATAAGTTTTTCCATTAATAAGAGTGTCCCCAAAAACACCCGCTTTTACGAATGCCGACTTAGTTACGAATGGTCCGGGTTCACAGTGCATTGCTGACCAAAATACATTGTCTTCTGGAAAGGGCTCATAAGTTTGTCCTAATGCATTTAAAGTAAGAAGAACAAGGATTAAGTTAATTGTAAGTTTTTTCATTTTTTTTTTTAATTATTGCTGTTAACATGTCGATGAGGTTTTAAAAGTCTATAAAAAACCTTAATTCATCTTGATAATCTTTTTGATAGAAATATTTCCATCTTGATTATATACATTCACAAAATAAATTCCTTGTGCAATGTTTGAAACATCTAAATTATGTTCTTTTGTTGCTGCTATATCTATCTCCTTAATAACCATACCCAGTTGGTTTATCAATTTAATTTTTGAAATGGAACCGGTCGTTGACGCAATTGTAATATAATCTTTAGCTGGTACTGGATATACCGTAAAAATATTCTCTAATGAATTATCTGATATAACTCCGAGTATCTCAGGATTTTCAAAAATATATGCAGAACCAGCACGATCTATTTCGTTTCCTCCTTCTGCATCATGATCTTCCCAAGGAGCACCAGCTATTAGTTGCTTTTCGTGTATTGCAACACTCCAACCATAAAAATCTTCACCTACAGTGTCGTCACCTTGTATAATTTGATCTTCAACCCATAAACCATTTCCATCTCTTTTATAGAAGTACGCTTCTCCTTCATCAAACTCAAAGATATGAGGAGCACTTATAACAATATAGTTAGGCTGAATATCTGTGCTCCAACCAAACTGAGTTTTTTCACTAGATGGGTTACCATTTAGTTTTTGTACTTCTATCCATGTTCCTTCACTGTTTTTTTCAAATACATACGCTGCCCCTTGCTCTACATTCGCCCCATAGGCCCCTACTACTAATTGATCACCAGATATACTTAATGAGGTGCCGAAAAATGAATCATTGGTTGCGTCTGATGCGACTAGGGTTTGAACATATTCCCATATTCCATTACTGTTTTTTAGATATACATAAGCAGCTCCTTTTCGCCCATCTACTTCGTTAGCACCAATTACTATGTATTCTCCTGAAATAGCAACACCTATTCCAAAAGTATCAGATGATTGTGGTGTGGGGCTTAATATTTTTTGAGTTTCAGTCCATGTTCCTGCATCTTTAGTAAATACATAAACCGAACCTGTCCAACCGTTTTCTGCGGGAGCACCTCCAACAATTGTATTTCCATCTACATCCAATGAGGTAGGATTCATACCTAATTTTGCATCACCACTATAATCTGATGCTACTAATTTTGTGCTATACTCCCAATTGTCAACTTGATAGTCATAGATGTAAAGAGCACCAGCTCTCTGAGTAGTCCCAATATTAGCTCTCCCAGCTGCCACTACTAAATAATCATCCGAAAATTTTATGCCTCCACCAAATTCTGCTCCTTCATTTGGGTCAAATGCAGTTAACCTTTGAGAATAACTCCAAACCCCTAGATCATCCTTAGCATAAATATAGGCAGCTCCAGCAGCAATTGTTTCTCGTGAGGCACCAACTATAGCAAAATCTTCAACTATATCAACCGAAGTACCATATTCAGCACGATCTTCTCTATTATCGCTTACAACTTTTGCTGTTTGTGTAAATTGTGCTTTCATAGTAGTACCTCCAAACAAGCAAGCAAGAACGATAATACTTTTTGTAATGTTAATTTTTGTCATTAAATAAATTTTAGAATTAATTAAGTTTGTTTATTAGAATAAAAAAGAATGTTTGAAACACTCCTAGCAGCACTCCTTAGTGTCAATTTGTAGGTTTGTTCAGCACTCTGTTTTAAAGCTTTCAACAAATATAGAGGTCAAGTTATTTTTAAAAAAAAATAACGTTAGACATTTTGTGACATACACAATATAGTGTTGTGACATCGCACTAAATACTTGATAAATAGCTTTGAATTGAGTGATTACTAGGTACATTCATTTTTTTTGAAATACGCTCTTTTCTCTTTCTACATGACTGGGCTGTTATATTTAGAAGTGATGCTATTTCTGTATAATTTAAGTTCATATATAAGAAGGTTGCAAAGCGAATATCTCCAGTAGTTAAATTTGAATGATTGGCTCTTAGCCTATCCAAAAACCCTTGATTTACCTCTTCAAAATGAACAAAAAAACTATCCCATTGCGTATCTTTCTTTAGATGTTTTTTCAATTCATTTATTTGTTTCTTTATTACTGTATTCGTTTCGATTTTCGTGTTCGTAGATAAGGTTTGAACTATTTCTTCTATAAGCTCATTTTTACTTGATAAAAACATGGCCTTTGCAGTTAGCTCCCTATTTTTAATATCTATTTCATTTTTAAAACGTTCCCTTTCTAGCGATGCCAAAGCTTCTCTTTCCTGGTTCTGTTTTTCAATTAAAAGGTGATGGTTTTTTTCCTTGGCCAATTCCAGTTCAACTATCTTTTTGCGTTGCTTATCTTTAAGTGAGTTGTATTTGTATACCAATATTAAAAACCCCATACCTAGGATGACGCAGATAATTAAACCATAAAAAAATTGCCTTTCCTTACGTAGTTCTTCCCTGCTTTTTGAAAGTTCACGTTGATAATTCTGAATCTGAAATTTCAACTTTTCACTTTTAAACAATGCACTATTCTTAATGGCGTACAGTGAATCTTTAGCTATAAGAACCGAATCTTTATAGGCCATTGCTTTTGCAAAATCGTTTGTTTTACTGTTTAATATGGCAAGGTGATTGTAGATCTCTATTCGCTCTTCGATTTTTTTTTGAGTTGACCGTGCTAGTAAAGCATATTTTTTTGCTCGCTTGTACCGCTGTTGCTTTTTATGAGTCTCGATTAATATCATTAAAACAGTAATTCTATCATTAACAGTTATGCCATCGTTTAAAATTGATAGATCATCTATTTGTGGTAAAAGCTCTAATGCTAGTTTTTCGGCTTTTACATATTGGGTTCTTAAAAGCAGATTTTCCGCCCTTGCTATTTTCCCCATTAAAAGCACATTTGGAGCATCTTTTAGTAAGGGCAATGCTTCTTCAATATATTTATCAGAAATTTCCAACTCGCCCATTTTATTCGCCACCAAAGCAAGATTTATAGCATAGGCCCCTATTTGTTCTTTAGCTTCTAATTTTTTAGCAATTTCATATGCCTTTTGAAATGACTCTTTCGCCTTTACATGGTCTTTATCTTCAATATATAAAACACCAATATTATTAAATGCAACCATTTCATACCCTGAATCAAGGTGCTCTAGAGCAATTTCATAGGCTTGTAAGTAATATTGAAATGCCTCGCCATAATCCAACACTAAATAATAGTTGGTACCAATATTTAATGTCGCATCAAAAGCTTCGGCATACCATTCATTTCGAATGGCTACCTCTTTTGCTGTGACTAATTCTTCAAGCGATTTAGCATGCTCTTTTTTAGATAAATATTGAATTCCCAAATCAATACGCTTTATAACGCTAGACTGAGTTTCTACTTGAGAAAATAGCGGAAATGAAACTGTGCTTGCTAGCAACAATAAGACTACGTATTTATATAAAGGCATTGATTGATTGATTGATTGACTGATTGATTGATTGACTGATTGATGAATTTGGTTTCTTAGTAGAAGTAATAGTTAATTGAATTCTAAAGTCTTTTCTATTGAAACTCCCTATTAAGACGTTTATTTTCTTTATATGTTACATATAAATATCAAAGTTGTGTTAAAGATTTCATAATGTTGTTTATCTCCCATCATTAAGAATATTACTTTTTGTTTGCAATAATATTCCCAATCAAATTCTACTTCAAAATTTAAAATCGATAATTGGTAAATCGCTATACCTTGTCCATATACTGCATGGACTAGAAAATTTCAAACAATATATTTTTGACAGATTGAATACTTTTCCAATTCCTGTTCCTTCTAATCCTCTAGGGACTTCGGTATGGGTTAAATAAATACTAGTTGATTCACTATTTATAAAGATCCGAGATAATTTTTAAAGCTTGCTTTTATTCTTTCTAATATTAGAATTCTGTCATACTAAACAATTCTATAGCACTTTCTTTACCTCTTAATGTTACGGTATCCATTTTTTCTGATTGATATTCATTATCTAGATTTAACTGATTTAATAATATCCCTGAAATAAGCAGTTTACGATTTACTTTATTGCATTGCTCCTGTATTCTTGCGCTGGTATTTAATACATCACCATTATATACTATTTCTCGTTTAATATCTCCTATTTGAGCACTTATAACCCTACCAAAATGAAGACCAGCTTTAAAGGAAGGGATTACTCCATATTTGTTTTGGTAATACTCTTTATTCTTAAATATTTTTTCTTGTATTTGAAAAAATATTTTTAAACAATTAGTATTGGTTAATCCTTCATTAGTCTTCCATGTGAATACAACTTCATCACCAACATATTGATATACCTCTGCACTAGTATCTCTAACCGGTTCAGAAATTTCATGAAAAAAATCATTGAGTAATTCATAATATTTTTTAAGTCCAAGTTTTTCTGCAAGTGTTGTGGAAGACTTTAAATCTAGAAACATAAATATTCTATATTCGGTGGTAGGCTTTCTGTATTTACCTAATAGAAACTTTATTAATACACCTTCCCCTAAAAGGAGGTTGATTTGTAAATAAAAAGTTACTAACACGTATACTGCTAGTGTATAAATATTAAGGATTAATTGTTCTAAACTAAGTAATGATTCATAAAAATCCTGCATTTGTAGGCCTTTAAACAAACCTACTATTAATCCTACAATTCCTGAAAACAAGTTGATGATTAAAAAATAAATAAAAGATTTAATTAAAACAGAAAAGAGTAGCGGTAATTTTAAAAAATGCTTTTTTAATCCTGACAATATAAAAAATTCAAGCACCCAAAAACCAAATAATAAAGAAGATCCCATTATTATAGCCATAAAATCTATAAAATCTTCGCGAAGCAATTGATAAATCATCCCAGCTAAAGCCCCAAACAAGCAAAATTCTATTAAATATCTAAGTTTACTAGTAATTTTTATATTCATATTTTAATCTAATTTAACCTTTTAATTCTTCATCAATCAATTTGGTGACTCTTTCAATTTCATTTAAGGCTTTATTATATGTATGGTCCTTTTCCTCCATAATAAACAAGAGTATTACTATAAGATTTTGAAATTCATAATTAAACACAACATCTGGGTTTTTAATTTCATTGGAAGTAAATTTTAAAACAGAACCTATTGTTGGTAGTACACTATTCATCATGGCATCATAATGAATGTTTTCCATTCTATTCACATAATTATATATTTCTTCCAACTCTCTAATACCATTAACAATTTCAATATTTTTCAGCAATTTCACATCTCCGCTATTTACCATTGTTTCGTAAATATTTCCTTCCTTATCAAAATCTGAATATTTGCTGAGCTTACTAATTATTATTCCAAGTGTATCCATTTTACTTCTATCATTGGCTTCAATAATTTCACTAGCATACTTAAATTGTGGGGTATAATGGTTATTATAACCTATTTGACCTTCAATTAACTCCTTATCATCTATTATTTGTTCTTTAATGTTTTCGTAAAATCTTATTTCAGCTTTCTTTTTAATGCGATTATTATCCCAATTACTTAACTGAAATGCTAAACTAATCCCAATCATTACTAATAAGATCTCTCCAACAGCGTAAATGAGGTAGCGCTTTAATTTTCTTTCCTTAATGAGATTTTGTCGAATACTTCTAAAAAATTGCATCTTTTTAATTTTAAATTATCAAATCACAATTAAATCAATCTTGAAACTTATTAGATATTGCATAAACATATCCGTCTGAGCTACCAAAATAAATAATTTGATTTGAAATTACAGGAGAAGATAATATTGCCCCAACATTTATGAATGCATTATCTAAAAAACTGGAGAGTGTAGGCATATCAGTAATACCTTTAGTTAACGCTTTATATCTTTCAATATCCATGATTCCTTTATCATTAAATATTTTTACTGTATCTGTTTTTACTCCAATAGTTTCAAATTCCCATTTTATATCTCCTGAAGTCAATTCAATTCCAAACAGTCTGCCATTTGCAGAACCTATATAGCCCATTTCGTTATCTATGGCTGGACTCGAAAAAGTATATGCATTTGTTTTTGTTGCATAATTAATTGTTCCAGTTTTCTTATTAATTGAAAAAAAGCTAAAAGAATCTGATGAGCCCGTGTATATATTTTCATTATCTATAGCCGCAGTACTTGGCATCCAAGATCTATCGAATTCATCTTTTGTCCAAATTGTATCACCAGTTTTAAGGTTAAATGCATAAAACTTTGCATCTCTAGAACCTAAATATACGGTCTCGTTATCAATAGAAGGTGATGCTTGTATTCCCAACCAAATGTAAGTGTCTGTATCCTTTCCTGTAGCATAGGACCATTTTTCAGCTCCGGTTAATGCATCCAAACAATATACATTACTATCCCATGAACCCACCACAATAGAGTTATTAGA
>MAAC01013448.1_pt1 | contig 42405 bp, 30 predicted proteins | sample 1115981 | NCBI WGS metagenome assembly MAAC01 (sample SAMN04961126, study PRJNA320927) | seawater metagenome | isolation source: sample BD02T64 sea water enriched with oil for 64 days | place: USA:Gulf of Mexico | collected 2013-07-27 | reverse complement strand
AGGAGGCAATGGTGCCGTTGCACAAGCCGCTAACAACAAGGGAATCATTAAGCCGCAGACTTTGTAAGAATTCATGGTCAACTCCAAATTTAGGGTATCTGACCATGTCTATGAAAAGGTTAGAGGGTTTATTTCGACAAAACCGATGTAAATGAAAATACCACGCCATCAATAGATACATTTGCGCCGTGGATTAGCGGGACAGCTGAAAACACCTGAGTTTGATTAACCGATATATCGATAGATTTATCTGATTCCCCTGCCACTGGCTCAAGCCAATAACCAGGACAACGCCCCTGAGAGGCTTTGGTGTTATGATAATACGAAAGTATTACCCGTGCCTTGCTGCCGTGCAAACACCCAATATCCAAAACCCCACTCGCATCAATACCAATCTCTAACGCAGCACCCAACAACAACCACTGCTGATTTTGATCATAGGCGAGGTTTGGCCAGTGTTTATTGAGCATTAATGGATCCGCCAGAGCGACAGTTTCTCTATCAACTTCAATAATGAGTGAGCTAACATTCGTATTTTTAACATATAAGCGCAATTGACATACCCCTGATTCCAGGGGATCTCGACTCCCGCCCATACACAACATATGCGCTGAACGTGTTAATGAGACAGACTGATCGGCAACGGTTAAAACATCATCTAAAAAGCTGCCGTTAGTACTGCCTTCATCCGTCAGAGTAAAGCCACCCTGAAGACGCTCAATTCTATTTTGTTTTCCTATGTGAGATAAGCGCGTATATCCAATAGCAATAGTGTCATTATTATTCTCGGCGCCATTGTATTTAAGATCATTACCATCACTATTCCGGCCTACCTGTACAGTATCGTCAACTAATACGTTAACAGAGGCTGTCAGTTTTTCTGATTTTATGATGCTTCGTCCCATCAGAACAGGCAACGCTTTGATAAAAGCGTCCCGCGCAACTCTTACATCACTTTTTTGTTGTTGTATTTTAGCTCTACCATTCACATGGCTGAGCAACTTTTCAGCCGCCACTAACAACGGGTAAGGATTTTCATCAACCGATTTATCTAACGTTTTATCCATTAGACTTTTTTTCATACAGGCCAACTGAACTGATATCTTATTATATTGATATCGCACATACCCAAAGTATAATGACACCAACATAACAACGAGAAAGATAAGCAGAAAGGTATATCGCCACACATAGGGTAGGCCTTCACGATGCAATGTAAATGCATAGCCACTTGTTTCAATATTCGCACTAAGACCTTCATCATCCAACACTTGTCCCAAGCGCTGCCGAAATTCCGTAGGTGATAACAACGATTCGATGATGATTTTTCTGCTTACAATGGTGTGAAATAAAACCAGCCTTGGACTCTTTCTATCTATCTCGCTGTCTGTCTTATTACCAACTTTACTGTCTGCCGCTCTTATAAAATCACTTCTAAAACTATTTTTTAAATATTTTTCAACCTCAAGCAGCTCCCCTTTTGCGAATTTCAAAAATGTAAGCTGATAATCAAACCAACGTTGATACTCTTGCAATTTAATCGCAATTGCCAACCCGCTATCACGCCCAATTTGACGGGCATAATCCGACAACGCTGATTGAAGGCAACGATCAATACACGCTTCAGCGATAGGCTCCGTCAACACACCATCATCATCCCAGAGTCCAACTCGGCGTCCACTCTTCACATCAATCATACGGCTTGGAACACTAATTTCACGATGAATGACTCCCGCCCCTACACGTTCCGTATATCGAATGCTAAACAAGATTACCAAATCAATATCCAATCCACTGGCATTTGCTAAAGCGACAATATCTTGCTCTGTCTGTTGCTTACAAACATCCATCAAACACAACGGTAGTGTTTTATCAGCAGCCAAACTCAATACATCAAAGCCTGCTCGTTGCAGTTGCGTGAAAATAGCATTATTTGCCCGTTTATAGGCAGGATGTCCAGCGCGTAACCCAAGATTATCTGACTCTGCAATAATTAAAATACGCCACTTACTTTGTGGGTTTTTCTGTAGTTCAGGCTGGGCTTCCGACTGGGCTTGCAATCTAAATCCGGAATCATTCTCGAGCGATGTATCACCACTCACAATACCGCTAAGGCCACACATAAGAATGCCAACAACGCCCATTGCATAACGTATTATACTAATCATGTGCGAGCCTAAATCCAAAGTTGAAATAGGTGCCTTCAGCACTATCGGCACTTCGGTAAGCCGAACGTAAATAGCCCCTTACATTATTCCAAGAGCCTCCTCTTAATACTCGCCGACGGCATTCCCCTTGTATTGTAGGTGCGCCCTGCATTTTAAATGCTCGCTGTAGCTTAGCTGGGCTCTGTAACGCAACCTCCCAGGCATTACCATTAGTCGGAGCCCCTTTATAGTTGTCATGCCAACAGTCCTGTACCCACTCCCATACATTGCCATGCATATCATACAACCCAATGGCATTGGCAGAAAAACTCGCTACAGGAGCTGTTTTTTTATCATCCCACTGACTACCGCAACCATCACAGTTGGCATTGTTCCCTCCTATATTGTCACCCCAGGAATAATTTTCATTAACGTTGATTTCTACTTCACGGCCCTGCTTTCCCACGACCGCTCGTGCCGCATACTCCCACTCAGCCTCGCTAGCCAATCTAAAACGTTGCCCGGTTTTGTCATTAAGCCATTGAATATAGCGCTGGACATCATTCCAACTCACGTTAATGACAGGGCGATTAGCTTTGCCCCAACCTTGATCATAGGCATTATCAGAACAGGCCCCTGAATCGATACATCCTTGATATTGAGCCCACGTCACCTCCGTTTCCCCAAGCTGAAAAGTCTGAACCGTCACGGTATGTGCAGGAGTCTCTACGTTGGAATGGCCCGTTGACCCCATAACAAATTGCCCTCCCGGAATATTTAGCATCGTTGTCACACTTACCGCTGGTTCTGAGTATGGTGAATCGTTCTGCAATGATGTTGGTTTTAGAAGTATTTGTTCCCCTGATGTTCTCTCAATATTCTGTAACAATTCCTTTGGTTTCTGCGATACCGTCGACGTCAGTGGCGCCACACTATCGTTAGACTGTTCTCGCTCTTCGAATAACCACCACAACACACCTGCACATAAACAAGCCATTACAATAATAGAAACAATTGCGATAAATGCATTCGCTGGCCGCTTACCTCTGCCTATCGAACGATACAATGCTTGTTGTTTGTTAAGAATGTGTTCAATACTTTTAACCGATAATCCCGCTTTCTTACCCGCCTTTCTTAGGCCGTCTAAGCTTCCACCCAATATTGAGCCACGAGCCTTAACCAAAACATCATCCACCATTGCTGCAAAGACCTGCATTGGTTTTATCCTAGATTCCAACCGTTTTTCCACACGAGTAATCAAATGCAATAAGGAACTTTCATTAAGGTTTTCAATCGCCGCCAACATTTGTAACTGTTTATATTGCTCTTTATCAATCCCTCCTGCTTCCAGCAAATAGCCTTCAATGGTTTGCTCAAGCTTTTTTAGCTCTCCACGCACAGCACTAGGAGCAGGCCCCACTTCAGTTACACTGCCATCACCTTCTCCACCATCACTGCCACCTTCAGCGGCCATATCATTCGTTGCTTCCTTCAGCCGCTGTAAAAAGTCACTAGCGTCCACTGGCCGCTTCTCTCGCTGAGGACTTAATGCTGCCAATACCAACGAATTAAACGATGCCCCAATATCGGGACAATATACGAGGGGGTCATCACAAGGCCCTATCGGAAGCGTTCCCGTTAACATCCGATAAGCCAACACTCCGACACTGTATACATCTGAGCCTGCGGTGACATGCTTTCCACTTTCTCGTTGCTCTGGGCTCATATAGTTTCTTGACCCCATCACCACACCCGTTTCACTGTGTTGGGAGTCGGGAGTTTTTGCTACACCAAAATCACACAGCTGTGCTCGACCATTCGCGTCAAAAAGGATGTTTGCCGGTTTAATATCGCGATGAATCAGGCCAGCTTTATGTACCTCGGCTAACCCCAAAAGAATTTCTGTCAAAACCCCAATAACACGCAACACAGGCAATTTACGTGGGCGCTGCTCCTTTGGCAGGTCGTTTAATGCTTCCGTTGTTAACACGTCTTTACCGATATCATCAACCAAAGAATGTTCAAGATAAGGCATCACAAAATACGGGGTGCCATCAACCATTTCATCAAAATCGTAAACATCAACAATATTCGGGTTTGTCGAAAGCTGTCGTAATAATGTGGCTTCTCGTACAAAACGCTCTCGCAACGCAGTATCCCTTTTCTTAGCGGCATCTAATGACGCTGTGCTATGTACCTCTTTTGAAAGGTCGTAGTAATCTGCGTGGCATATTGAGAATACTTTGATAGCAACGTTACCGCTAAGCTTTGGATCTTCTGCAAGGTACACCGCGCCAAAGCCTCCAGAGCCCAGCAGTTTAGTCACCCTGTATTTGCCAATTGTCTGTGGTATTGCCACCTATCTATCCTCTTCGTTATTCTATATGTTTCGTTATGGTGTGTTTTCAGGCCTACTTCTATCAGTAAGTATTAGCAATTCTAGTCGCTTACGAGTAATTAGCCATGTGAATACAATCACTTAGCTTATGGAAGCATTAGAGGTTTTTTCACAAACATCCCCCCCTATATCCCCTTTTATTACTAGCCCGTTCGACAATCAAACAATTTGATCTTGAATTCCTGTGACTTGGAGCCGATATAAGTAATAAGACGAGGTTATTAACAAGCGTTAAAAAAACCTATTAAAAAAAATCAGTCATGCGGTCAAATTATATACACCTGGCATTTAACTTGCGTATATTTTTAATAACGCCAAAACAAATGAAGCGACGTAGTAGCACTGGTAAAAGCAATACAGAAGTCGTATTAGGTAAGGGGAAAAGCAATGAGTTATAGCAGTAGTAGTCTCAATCAGTTTGTAATCCAACATACCTTAAAAGCTATGGGTATTTGTTCAAAAGCGATTGAAAACCTGCTTTTGGGAACTGCAGCCGCACAAGAAGATCTCAGGTTGCAGTCAGAAACATCAATAGGCATAGGGGTTTACGGAATATCTAAAGAAACCCACTGCAAACTCTGGGACGACTACTTAGCATTTGATCCCGACCTTGCAAGCGAGGTACGCGGGCTTGCATCTCAGCATGAATTCTTAAAACACCCCCATATTGAGCTAGCCACCAACCTAGCGTACGCGACCGCAATTACGTGGATGATATACAAGCGAAGCGGCGTAATATTACCACACCCAGATGATATTGAAGGGTTAGCACACTGCTGGGTAGACCATTTTGTAAAAAAAACTGACGCGCAAGGTGCAGAACAACCCCTTATTGACACCTTCATTAACAGCTATCGCAAAATGGAACAAGATGACCCAAGCTTAGCCGCATAACATACTTTATAAGGTGCCATTTGTTGCAAACGGTAGCTATATCCCCTAATCGCTACCGTTTCTTATCACTAAAAGTCGTTATAACCTGCAAAACTTTCAAACATTCGTTAATTCAACGCTATAAATCTTGCTGAATGCCATTATACTTCGGGCAAACCTCTTACAATACCATCAAACGACTCTCCCTATAGGCTACGCTCTCTCTGTGGATATATTATTAGTTGACGATCACCCCCTATTTAGAGAAGGGTTAGCCCTGGTGCTCAAACTGCAGTTAAACACTGCAGAAGCCGACGTCAATGTTTTGGAGGCTGACAGCGCCAAAACCGCGCTGGAAGCCGTTCAACAACACCAAGATCTAGATTTAATCTTGTTAGATTTGCACTTACCGGACAACCAAGACTTCTCGTTACTGCAACAAATCAAGTCTTTTGACCCAAGCATCCCTGTAGCCATGTTATCCGCCAACGAAAACGCTCAAAAAATCCAGCAAGCATTACAACAAGGAGCAAGCGGGTTTATCACTAAAAGCTCCAAGTCATCGGTAATGATCAGCGCTATTCAGCTCATCCTAGCCGGAGGTATTTATGTCCCGCCTGCAATATTAAAAGCCAACCTAAGTGGCGAGAGTGGTGAGAGTGGTGAGAGTGGTGAGAGTGGTGAGAATGGCAAGCTAGCGGATAATACTGCAAATACAACACACGCCAACGCCACCAACATATCCTCATCCAATACGGCCAATGACACTGTCACCGTTCAATTGACAGAAAGGCAAAAAGAAGTACTCCTTCTCATGGATGATGGCCTATCCAACAAAGAGATTGCCAAAGTACTTACTATGTCTCCTAGCACGGTAAAAGTTCATGTAGCAGCTATTTTACGAGCCTGTAACGTGAACAATCGTACCCAAGCAGTTTCTTTTGCGCGAACCCACCACCTTTTATAGTGCAACGATTATGAGCGACATCCTATTATTTTTCATCCCCATCAGTGTTATTGCCTTTTGGTGGTACGGATCTCAAAGCAAAGAGCACGCTATCATTGAAGCTAAGCGCTTGTGCGGGTTAGATAACCTGCAGTTTTTAGACCAAACTGTTGAACAACAAAAATTATGGATAACACGGAGCAAACAAGGTTACCTCTGCTTTTGTCGCTCGTACACCTTTGAATTTACCACAACGGGAGAGCAACGATATCAAGGTCGGATTTTAATGATTGGAGGGAAAATCACAAAATCGGATTTGGATGTATATCGCATTCACGATTAATTAAAAATGATTGTCCTAAAATAATTGGTACAACAGAGAACATTTACACAATGGAACCTCTCTCAGCAAGCGCCAATACTGGCTCCTTAGCAACGACTAGATTAGTAACGGTTAGATTGAAAGAACGAAATAAGAACAGCGGGCTTTGATGAAAATAACAACCTCAGCAAAACCCGCAAATCTAATGCTCAAATAATTCCCACTGTGAAATAAACGATTTCAGACTATCTTGGTCCTCAACATTCAAATCCTGCCACGTATCACAGATATCTTGCCAAACTCGCACTTGAAAGGTTTTTACTACTGAGCGAAACGGCTCTCCCATTAACTCACCGTCATACAGTGCTTTTTGTTGATCAAACCCTTTTTCATTAAATACTGTCTGCCCCCCCCTTTTATAAGAATCATAAGCACGACTATTTTGCACCATTAGTGATGAGTAAGTTTGCATAACAATATCAAGCAACGGTTTAAAAGCTGATATTGTTTGAGGTGTGATTTTCCATTCGTCATCAACGGCATCAATTAACACATGTTTCCCGTCACGTATCCCACAGAGCCAATCATACGTAAGAGGCGCCACTTCTTTCAAGAGATTTGCCGCAGCAGGGTCTTTTAAATTCATGGATAACTGACCATAGATACTGGCATCAGCAATGGTAAAATGAGCTCCCAATACATAAGGCTGTTTCTCCAACAGGCTTTCCATCGCACTAAGATATGTTAGCCATGCATTATTTAATAAGCTGTGACTTTCAGGCCAATAGGCGATAGATGGAGGTTGCAAGCTTTCTTTAACTTGCCAACGACGCCCTTCAGGCGCAACACTAAAAAGATAAGGTAACCGGGAAGCTTGTCGTTCAGAAAATTGCTTCGCTACCAACCAGCGAGCTCCCATCGGCAATATATGTTTAAATTCCCGAGCCAAGCGAGCTCCCGCGTTATTCGATGTGGCAGACGTTACCCAGCGCATATGATGCACCATATATAGGCCAAATTCATCCATCGCATCATCAATTAATGTTGCTAAAAACCGTAGTGCCGGTGATTTTGGAAAAAAACTCACATTAACTCTACTACTCCCACCTCCTCCCTTTTGAGAATCCAACCAATGTGCTATCGCCGTTGAATCAAACTGAAAATGTCGACCGTCTTCTGTCAAATAAGGCACCAGAGGGTACTCATCCAAATCTGACATTACGGGGAACCGGGTAACCATTCCTGTAAATTTCGCAACTTCTATCCTCGCCTGTATTTCGAGATTTTCAATACGCTTGCCATTTGCGGGCAACAATCGATAAGGTACCTTCGCATATTCGAGAAGCGCTTGAATTTTAAGAGTGTATGGAGATAATTCAGATCCCCAAAGAATTGCTGCCTTCATTGTCATGTCACTGTGTAAAAGTAGAATAACGAGTGAAACAAAAGATGGCTAAGAAAGCAATTGACACACCCCCCCCCATCTCCACGCAAAAGCACTTTATGGGTCCTGGTCGCACAAACGATTATTGCCTCGTCCCTAAGGCCCTATTGACTCATAAATTGCTTAACTCTCGTGTCCAAACACCACTCTCACATCGTTATTTTCCATACTAAATGCTCGCAACGCCTTCAAGCTTTTCCTTGCCTTACCTTCATCCTCTGACCACCCCGGTATCACATTATTTTCAAAGCCCCAACGCGTATGGCTTGCATCTCCCGTTAGCAACACCCACCCTTCTGTTGAATTCACTAAATAAGAAATATGCCCATTCGTATGTCCTGGTGTAGATATTGCCCACAAAGAACCGTCCCCTAAAAGATCAATCATTTTACCCAAAGGCTCAACATTCACCACGCTGGGCCCATCAAAATCCAGCGTCTGCAATACAGCTACATTATCAAAGTGATCGTTATACATAATTAGTGGGTATTGATGTAACGACGCATTTTTCCCAAGTACAACGGGTATACCGAGGGGCAGTACTGGCAAGCCAGATGAATGATCTCCGTGTACATGGGTTAAAAACACCATTTTCACATTAATATCGTTTTCTTCAATCTGACTTAAGATATCCTGATTGGCAAGCTGAACACTACCCTCAACTATCCATCGAGAAATCAGGCCTTTTAGACTTCCTCTCGCGGTGTCGCGAAACCGAGCATCAAGGCCTGAATCAATAAAGATATCCCCCTTTTCAGGGTGGCGAATCCAATGCGCATACACCTCGACATCAACACTTTTTACAAGATCGCCCCCTGACGCTATTTTACCCTGAAGATAAGATTTCGTTTTGGGGTTATCGAGGTTTAGCATACCAGAGACTGGAACCGTCACCACGCCTGTCATTAACGTTTTGAAGGTTACCTGACTAGCGCCGCTTCGAATCTTTCTCCAATCAGCAGTAGCGTTAGTTTCAGGTACAACATAAACCTGCCTTATGGGCGCAGATGCGCACCCCAGCAAAGAAGCTACGAGGGTGATAACAAGGCCTAATACCGCTACAAGCACTAAAATGACTGTTTTTTTCATAGAAAACCTCTCGATTACGTATTAGCAGGGCTTTATCAACTGACTCGTTCAACTGAGGTCCCAACAGATGTCACAGTCCATATTGAGGCTTTCTTTTCGTGAATATAAGTGAAAGAATACAAAAACATTAGTGAATTATTTTCAATAATATTCTCTTAGAGGAAGTTTAACATGGGTAAACTTGATGAATACCAGGCATTCGTTACTATTGTCGAGCTAGAAAGCTTATCGAAAGCAGCGCAAGCGCTTCATTTATCCCCTTCCGCTATCAGTAAAAAATTAACACAATTAGAAGACTCTCTTAGTACAACCCTTTTAGAGCGTTCGACCCGCTCACTGGCAGTAACCGATGTTGGAAAATCCTTTTACCGAGACTGCAAAACAATTCTTTCCTCGGTGGCTGAAGCAGAAGAGCGACTCGCTGACAATCAAAAACGTACCATGGGAAAGCTCACCCTGTCCTGCCCCCGGGTATTATTACAACCTCATTTTTTTACTATGCTCAACAAGTTCAAACAACAACACCCTGACATCAAGTTTCACGTATCCGTCTCGAACGAAATTGAAGACTTGATTGATGGGCAGATCGATTTTGCCTTTCGCATTGCTCCACTAAAAGATTCCCGGCTAACTGCAATACCTTTTTTAGACACTCGCCCTGTATTTTGTGCCTCTCCAGAATACATAGAAAAACACGGCAGACCAGAAAACTTACTCGATTTAAAGAATCACATAGCTATTATCCCAACCTATCTTAATTTATCGGATCGTATACGCCAACTTTTCCCCAGCCAAGGAGGCACGCTGGATCTAGAGTCGTTCGATACCACAGATGATGTTTACGCGCTCTACCAGTGGATTAAACAAGGCGGTGGTATATCTATGATGTTGGATGTAATGATCAACCAGGACATTAAAAGTGGAGCATTAGAATCGATATTCCCAGAGCTTCCATTCCCAACGCAAAAAGCTCAACTACTGTGTAACAAAACACGGTACCAACCCCAAAAAATGGTTCTCTTTAAAAAGTTCATACGTAGCTATGTAAACGATACTGTTAACGAGACAGTAAATACCAAAGCTAACGCCACCTAGTCAGTACAGGTCACGATGGTTGTTGATGTAACAAGTAGTATTCCTCGGCCTCTCTAAGACAAGCAACCGAAACTCGTCCTCCGAGGGGTTCTACAATAACCCAACCGGCCCCGAACGCGGGCTTTTTCATCTTGCACCCAATATTTTGAAGCAACCTAGCTACTTCATGTTCCCTCTCATTTTCCATAACGCGACCTATTGCCAAGCGAGTTAAGCAAGTATCGTTATATATTAGTCCACTATTTTGAATAACGTTTATGACGCCAGCAAATACCCCAACATAGCCCTTAGTTTTGCCGGTTTCACTGGTTTCTTTAGCATCTTAAGCCCATTTTCTCCAATCGCACTAAATACGTCACTATCGGTTTCCCCTGTAATTATCAACGCGGGGACAAACTGGTCAATCTGAGTACGGAGGTAATCGATGGCCTCCAAGCCATTTCCCTCATCCTTCAAATTGTAATCAGAAAGCATAACATCTGGTTGATACCCCTCGTTGAGTACCATTTTGAGTGCGTCAAAAGAACATACTTTTTTCACCTCAGCTCCCCATGCAACAAGTACCGTTTCAAGTGAATCCAGCACAACTACGTCATCATCAAGCAGTAATAGTTTTTTCCCTGCAATGGCGTTTGGCAATCCGGTTATAGTTGAAATTGAGGATGAAGTTGATGCTAAGGGTACCCGTATCTTAAAGACTGTACCCTGCCCTTCTTGGGATTTAATAGATAATGGATGAGACAAACTATCCGTTAAACGCCTAACGACTGACAACCCTAATCCAAACCCTTTTTCCGGCTCTTGATTTTCATTATTTAGCTGTCTATGTGATTCAAAAATACAACGCTGTTGTTCCTCAGGTATACCTCGCCCAGTATCCCAAACCTCTATACTCACTTCAGCCCCAGCATACACTCGACAAGCGATCAATATGCCGCCGTTTTCAGTATAACGAATCGCATTGCTAAGTAAATTCCGGATAACACGCTCTAACATCATTGGGTCAGTGTGTAACGTAAGCGAGTCTATGTCAGTATAGACTTTATCTGCGATAAACAATGACAATCGAAGTTGTTTATCTTCTGCCAACATGGAGAAATCATTCTCCACCCGCTGCAACAAAGGGCGTATTTTCACAGAAGATTTTTTCGCCTTTTTTACCCCTGCATCCAACTTTGAAACATCTAATAAATCCGTTAACAGCAACTCTAGGTGTTCGATGGATTGATCCAAACGTGTTAACACATGACTGTTCGCGCCGTCTTGTTGCTCTTGTTGCAATGTTTCTACAAACAATCCCATGGCATGAAGGGGCTGGCGAAGATCATGACTTGCACCAGCAAAGTACTCGCTAATTTCTGTACGACGCTCATTTGCAGAGCGGGCTAATGCATCGCTCTGCTCTCGCTTATCTTCTAGTTCAAACATCACATCTTTTAATTGGTGATGCGTTTCTTGAATGGTGTGCAACATGTCATTAAATGCAGTTACTACAACACCAACTTCATCACTACCGTTTTTACTCGCTCTTAAAGAATAATCATGACTTCCTGTAATATGATCAGCAACGGTACTAAGCTGCTGCAAAGGATCAGTAATCATTCTCTGTAATCGCGTTGTCAATAGATATGCTAACAAACCTGCGGCAAACTGAATCATCAACGCTACTATTGCAAACTGCCAAAGTCGCTGCTGAATTTGTTGTAAACTCATCTGCAATACTAACTGGCCAATCTGCTTGTTTTTTAGCAAAACGGGTTCTACAACGACAAGATAACCATTATCAAAGTAGAGTCTTTCATACTGAACCTTTCCATGCTGAATATTTTCATTCTGCACATTAGGATGAGTAGAATATGAATCCACACAAAAATCCGATCTCGTGATATCTCCGTCATCTGCTTTTCGACGGTACTGGGCTAGCACCAAGGGTTTTGGCGTAGACGACACAAGACAAGCAATACGCACTGCCGGGTGATATTCAAATGCAGCAACATTGGTGCTTGCCGCTTTTTTATCACCAAAGGCTACGGCTGCACCACTACGTGCAGCAATCACTTTTGCAAGCACTTGCATCTCACCACTCAATCGTTGTCGTGCAGTTTGTTGGTCATACGCAATAAATGCACCCGATGCCACCAACATCGATACCCATAACGCGACACTGATAATCACCATCAGCTTTCGACGTATCGGCAAATCAGCAAAATAGGACGTAAACACTGACATCGTTAACGTAAACTCTGAGAAGGCGACGCAATATGTTGTGGCGTCAATCGTTTCACCTCGCGAGCAAGGCTTAGCAAGTCAGAACTTACGGTCAAACCATTCGCCATTGCCGTACTAAGATTAATATCAAACTGCATCTGATCCTCTGTTCTAACAATGTTAATAATCCCACCTTTTTCAGAAAAGCCCTTACGATCCCCCACACTTAACACGTACATATATTGGATTTGGGTAAAAAAATGCGGCAATCGAATACGCTGTTCATGAGAGACAAATAACATATGGCACCCAACCTCGATTTCTTTTAGTTTTTTGGTACGTTTTAACGATAAACGACGATTCCCAATAAGTGTACCGTCAACCGCATCCAACATTGAACCAAAGGCAATATCCCCAAACAAACACAACCTCAAATCACTGTCGCTGGCCTGAAAGGCTGATTCTGGCCAATCAACAAAGTTGGCAAAATTATACAAAAATAGCGCTTTCAACCGTTCATCTTCCGTTGAGGCCTTGGCTGTAGGAACCATTACTACAAAAGCCATTACTATAGAAACTATTGCTGTAGAAAACAAACAGAAACGACACATAAAAACGTTTTGCGCAGTTCGTGCATTTACATCTTTTGCAATAAATATATTCATTCCGTTGGAGCGAATATTACCAACTCTATATCTGATAATACTATTCTTAATAAATGCGCCGCTTTGGGAAGAGATCATTCTCATCGACCCTTCTGTATTTCTATAACATTCGGAAAACGTGGGAGGTCTCCCCCTATAAGCAAAGTCCCCAAAAACTGCTGCATTGATCTTTCTAACTGACACCGTTCAATATCTACCGTTTTATTTCGAGTTTTGTCACAGGCATTAAACACTGTAGTAAACAACCTGCTAGCATCACTGACCATACCCACGGGCTCTGCATTGGACGTGGAAGACAAGTCACTTTCCTCTTTAATCGTTTCTGAAATATCATTACTGATATCTACAACAACATCAGGATCACTGACATCTGGATCAACAACATCTGGATCAACAACATCAGGATCAACTATATCAGGGGTAGTAACACTTGGAATTTCATTTTCACGCAGTGTAATAGCTCTCCCGGTTCGTGCTATAACACTGCCCACATTATTCACACTCCCCGTCACCACCGCTCCGTCGGTAGCGTCAGCAACAACATCAAATGCATTAACCTGTACATCACTATTAATAGTGATAGTTCGTACATTGCCTAGCGTTAGGCTTGCATCATTGAAACTATCAATCAACACATCACCGCCTTGAGCAGAGATAATCACATCACCGTTCACACCCGCACCATTGCCTAACGTAAAAAAATGACTTTGATCACTGGTATCACTATGTCGTATTCGAATGGCGACTTGATTACTCGGTAAAACCCCCAAACCACCATCAACATTATTATCTACGGTATTAATAGACTGTATGAGCGTTGCCGTTTGATCTCCGATCAACAGGTCACCTTGATCGACTTGTATATCAACTAGCCCCGTTCTCACCGCATTCGCCACTGTATCTGACGCGGACACCGTATTGTTAATGGTCAAATCACCCTGTTCAACTTGCAACACAACATCGCCATGACTAACAACCAATGCATTACCATCACCAGAAAGGTCTTCTACCTGTAAGCCATTAGATTCCACCACAGTCAAATTTGTGACATTACCTCCTTGCCCAGCAACACTTACATCTAGCCGGTCAACATCGGTTAACAACGAAACATCATTTACGGCAGCGGTTAGCTGGACAGTTACATCCTGTGTCGTTAATACCACAGAGCGATCACTATCGTGTAAATCAGCCGCTTGTATATTAATGCTATTTACAATCGATAGCCCCGTATCAAGCAGTGTCACCGTACCCCCGGCATTCACCGACAAATCATTCACTCCATTAAATGCTTGCAGCGTTATATCATCCTGTTCAGTAATTGTTACCGTTCCACCGCCAGAAATAGCCATCGACAACGAATCAACGGCAACTTCCATATCCCCTACATTACCAAACCCTGAATTTAAATTTACACCGCCGTTATTTGCATCTATATCAAGATTACTATCCCCAGCATCATTAATTGACGCCGCATTTACCAGTACCGCAGACGCTGTATTATTGGTCGTCACTAAGCCTGTTACCGTTGCATTACCTCCCACCGTAAGCTGCAGGGTCCCAGCGCCAGCATTTACCAAAACACCGTCTGCTATTTGTAAATTACCACCAGCCACCAACCGAATATTGGTATCATCAACCGTTACCGTATTTTGGTCGGAAATACTGTTATTAACAAACAAACTACCGTCTGCTTGCAACGTTAATGTATTGCCATTACTGCCGTCTAAATTAATCGCTGTCGCAACCGTCAAATCGCCAGGCTCAGCGCCACCTGCATTCGTTGTTTCCACCACGACATTCCCTAATGCCAGGTTGGCTTCTAGGGTAGCGACATCAATCGTTGACGCTGTTCCTGTGGGAGTAAACACCCCAACTACAGGCCCGTTATTATTAGTAACACTCGTTATAGTTACATCAAAAGGGTCTATTAAAAAAGTGCCATTTTCACTGGGTAAATCGCCGCTTGACGTATTGGTTGCAGACGTATTCACATACCCATGAATGTCTACCGATTCATAACCAGAAACCTCAACAAACCCACCTTGTTCGGAGCCGATCACCTCGATCACAGCTCCATCTCGAAAAATTGCCTGACCGTCGGCAATAGCGTTAACCTCACCCCCACGGGATGTTAACGACTCTCCCCCATTAGCCTGAGTTAAACTTTCACCACCCAACGCAACCACCGATTGCCCAAGATATCCAACAGAACCTCCACGATAACCACCGTTAGCATTAACCTCACCCAACTGGGCCACCCTATCTCCAATTAGCGACACTTCACCACCGTCCACCACTGACGACACATCAATCTCACCGGAATTAATCACATCCCCTGAATGACTGGACGTTAAAAACACACGTCCACCTTGATGTATTACCCCTTGCGCTTCAATAACACCCTCATTGTTTACCACGGTCTGCATCAGTGCATCCGTTACCGCAGCGCTCATTACAACAACACCCTCACCAACGTGAATTTTCCCACTATTGGATGCCAAACCTTGATAGGTTGCTTTATCCACAACCAAGGCTGGTAAAGAATCTGAAAAAACGATGGTGACTTGGTCCGCTGAAGTAAGCTGAACCAATCCATTTTCAGCAGCTAGCTCCCCACTATTGTTCACCGAGTTTGATATTAACGCGATATAACCTTCGGACTCAGCACGAATCACACCATTATTAGTAACATTACCTGCTTTACTAATCTCATCATCTGTTGACTGAAACCGATACAACCCTGAGAAAAAATCGTCATCCGATAAAGAAAGTGTTGTCGCCACTAACCCACGAACATTCACCGACGCATTTTCGCCAAACAAAATACCTGAGGGGTTAATCAAAAAAAACTGGCCATTAGCATTCAGGTTACCGAATATTTCTGAAGGGTTACCGCCCAACACACGACCTAAAGCAATGGCGTCACTATTCGGCTGAAATATATTCACGGTTTCATGTTGAGCAATAGAAAACCCTTCAAAATTGATACTCGCCTGATGACTATTTTGTTGAACCGTCAACACATCCCCCGATTGAGACACAGAAGCATCTCCACCAACAACGTGCGCCCCTTCCGGTAACGCATACAATGATTGCGAAAAACAACACAACAACACAACAACACGGAGCATCACCACACCGACATGAATACGAGGAAACATTTTTTGGTTATTAGAATCGCACATTAAATTCACCATAAACCGAGCGCTGTTGTGCCGGATCAATTGTTGTATTAACAGCATCATTTTTTTTAATACGCTGTTCAATTTTGTTCGTTCTCGCCACTGTCACACGACCAAACATTGACAATGACGATGACAACTTCACATTAAAATCAAAACCCAAACCAAAACCACTGGCCGTCAGCTCTTCGTTCATCACCAAAACATTTCCAGTACTGTTACCTTGAGATGAACCGCCTTGAGAAGAGTCACTTTGAGCATCGTCTATTGTTAACTCATTTCGCTGTAAAAGCGCAAAATCATAAAAAACAAAAGGCACAATAGACTTGGCGATCGCGCGTGATACAGCATTTCCTCCCAACCATTGAGGATTCATTAGCCGCCACTGAAATGAAGATAACACCCCATTATCCGCAGAATAAAATCCTGATTCTAACGCCCTAACGGCAAAAGGCCCACTAACACTGAGCTGTTCCGTCGATGGTAACGCCACATCGGAATACTGACCACGAACACTCCACTCTAACTGACTAGACAACCATAACCAATCCCATTGCAAGCGATACCGCAATTGCGCTTTGGTAAAGGTATCTTCTAGAAGATTAGTCCCACCCTCCCCATTAATGAGTGCATCCTCTCCAAATGCCGTTTCATAATATCCAGCATACACATCAACAAGAAATTGCTGTTGAATAGAACTTCCGGTACCACGATAGTTAAGTGTCAGTAACAATCCCGCACCTTCAGAGGTTTCATCTTTATCCAAAACATCTGTGGTCAATCCGCTCTTCACATCGGACATTTTACTATCAGCATAAACAGCCAATGTACTATTTAAGGGTCGCGACTGCGCCCACTGATAACGCATATCAACACGGGCAATACTCGCCTCACCCTCCAGCCCCAAATCTGAAAAATCACGACCAATATCAAACTGATTGTTACTCGCCAACAACCCCAACGACAACGCGCTATGAAATAGAGGTGTTCGATACGACAGCGAACCATAGGTCGTATTCTGGCTCCCTTCTTTGCTATCAAAAGACTGCAACACCCCCAACGACAACTGATCCGCAAAACCCAACGGGTTATTTAACGTTAAGGAAACTAACCCTCGGTTCTCACCCGTAGTATCCGCACCGTAATTATCCACCTTGGTAAGTAATTGCCAGGACTCTTCCTCCTGGACCTTAATGTTAATACGTGTCTCACCAGGCTTGGCACCCTTTGAAAAATAGCCAAACGTTTGCAACCCAGGAAAACTATTCACATGACGTAACAAGGACTCAATATCAGAACTATTCGTCACCTTCCCAATAATCGACGAAAATGACGACTGTAACTGGCCCTTCTCATACAACGACTCTCCCCGAACATCCACATTCGCAATAACCGCCTCAACCACCTTCAACCTAATCGTGTTATCCACCACCTCCTGCTCCGGCACAATCACACGACTAAACGGAAAACCCACCGCATGATAAAAGCGCGTCAAATGATCCGCAACATGATGAATTTCAAGCACGGTTAACCGACCACCCAAAACCGACTGCTTGGACTTAATTAACGCCTGTAGCCGAGCCAAGGTAATACCATAACGCTCACGCTCAACTAAACCATCGATCACAAAACGGTTCACTCGCAAACCTTGCTCACCCTGACCAGCCCCTCCTCGATGTAGCTTTCCTTGATGAACTAAAGGTGCAACATCCAAAGAACTTGGCATTGGTGTTGTATCTGTTGATGCCGCATACAGTGCACCAGAAAAAATGCACAAGACACTTACAGCCAACAACCAACACCGCATCAATTTCAACAATCTACTCTTCAAAAATTCATACCTTAACAAAAGAACGGAAATCCGGTCATTTTTGAAAGAACCCAAAACCCAACGACTAAGATAAACCACACCCTCCGCAATAAGTGGCGTATTAGCAATAGCCTTTCAAAAACGTCTGCGGCACGGACGCCGCAGTCGAGCACGCATGGATGCGATCTTTTGCGATTTTTGAAAGGCTATTGCTAATACGCCACGTTCTCCGAGATCCGCTAACCCACTAAAATCAGTTAACCAACTTCTCACTCAGTATAGCCTCTCCACAACCGAACAATTTCACCAATCCAAAACCGCCAAATGGCCCACAGGGTTTCCCCTGCAGGCCATTCACCACTAGCTATTCAACAGTTACTTCATCGAATCAACCATCGCATCGATAATCTCACCATTATCCGCATCAATCTCCCAAGAGAACAACCCTCCCAGCTCATGCTGCTTCACATAACTACCCTTCGCCGTCACCGAACGAGGATTATCATAACTAATCAACGTACCCGTTGCCGCATTCCAAAGATAAGGCGCCTCAGCAACATCATCATAGTAATAAGTGAAACCATTCACACCAGAACCACTCTTACCCCCCAAGTAGTTGCTCACGATATCCTTATAATCCAACACGCCATTTTCCCAAGTCCCCTTAGCAGGCCCATTCCCCTGACCACTAAACGGATTGTCCAACTGCGCCCCAGTCACACCTTTCCAACCACGACCGTACATCGCAGCACCAAGCACCAACTTACGAGCCGGAACACCCGCCGCAATCAAGTTATTAATCGCACTTGCCCCATCAAACCCTTCATGTAAGTTCGCAGCATAATCAAACAACCCTGCATGATGACCCAACTCACCACTCCATGCGCCATAGAAGTCATATGTCATCGCAAAGATGTAATCCATATAACCCTCAGCACCCGCATAGTTCACTGCATCAATTTTACCTGGCCCAGCGCCTACCGCAGAAGTAAGTTCATACTCACGCCCAGTCTCTGCTTCCAACGTATCCAACCCCTGACGCAGATCTCGCATCAAATAAACATATGCTTGACGATCAGAAGCATTTCCTAACGCACCGTTAGCACCGCCACCACCAGGGAATTCCCAATCAATATCCGCTCCATCAAAGAAGTCATAGGTTCTCAAAAAGTTAACCACGGAGTTTACAAACACCGCACGATTAGCCGTACTGCTCGCCATTGAGAAGAAAGGGTCTGACAATGTCCAACCTCCGATAGAAGGAATCACTTTCAGGTGAGGATTCGCCTTTTTCAGTTTAATCAGCTGACCAAAGTTGCCACGAATAGGGTCATCCCACTTATCACCCGGATAACTCTTCTCTAATGCCGCATACTTATCATGTACAACCACTTCATAGTCTTGCTTACCTGCGCACTGCTGAACCAACACAGAGTAACCAGAAGCATTCGCCTGTTGTAATGACTGATTTGGCCCACACACTGGGATAAATCCGTACAAAATATGCGTTAGTTTGCTAGCAGGCATATCCATCACATGATAGTTACGACCATAAACACCCCACTCAACAAAATAGCTCGCTACGACATGGTCCCGCTGTGTATCCCCATTATTGGTATTGTTATCACCCGTGTCGGTATCATTGTTATCCGAGTCAGTGTTATCCGAATCAGAGTTGTCTGTAGCTGAATCATCCGTATCATCATCGCCTGAATCATTGGCATCATCTGTATTTGAATCATCGTTACCAGAGTTATCACTGTTATCGTTGTTGTCGCTGCTGCTGTCGTCCTCAGATCCGTTATCTGATCCATCATCAGAGTCAGCATCGTCATTTGAACCGCCCGTGGAACCTCCGTTAGAGGTTCCCTCGTCCGTCGATCCACCACAACTATTTGCTAACGCCCAGGCTTGTGTCCAATACAATCCCACGCCTGGTGCATAAGCCCAATCAGCCGCACTTGAGCACCAACCTCCTACAACACACTCATAGCTATCACCCGCATTGGCGACAACATCACCACTCAGGTACTGAGAACCGGAAACAAAACTTGGCGCATCACAATCCGCCTCATTATCGCCAGAACCGTTGTCAGCCGTAGAATCGCCAGGATCTACATCGCCATCACTTCCTGGACTATCATCCCCGTTATCATCACTTCCAGGGCCATCGGTATCTACTACATCCACCTCATCACAAGCTTCTGCAATTTTCCACGCCTGTGTCCAAAACATGCCTTCGCCTGGCTCATAAGCCCAATCAGCTTCACTGGTACACCAGCCGCCAATGACACATTCATAAGTACCACCGGCATTATTAACGATATCACCTGCGTTATAATTCAGGCCCGATACAAAAGCGTTTGCAGAACACTGAGATGAATCATTATCATCACCGTTCTGGCCATCATCATTTGCGCCCGTATTATCAGTGTTATCGTCTCCACTGTCGGAATCGCCATTCCCGCTATCAGAGCCATCAGTATCAGTTCCGCCACCTTGGCCACCACTATTGCCATTACCTACACCGGTACCCATTACCGTTACATCCATACAGGTATAAAAGGTTTCTGCGCTATCAGAGCGTTCCCAGATGTTATAAATCACCTGATCTCCATCTTTACCCTCGGGTAACTGGCAGCTCATGCTGTAACGACCATTTTGCAATGCAACGTTGCCATACTCACAAAATGGCGCAGGCTCAAGATCTGCCCATGTCAACGCGTTAGTTGCGTCATAACCATCTTTTGTAATATAGAAATCCCAACGTTTGGTTGCGTGAGGAGCAGTACCCCGAAAAACAAATTCAAAATTCCCATCGGCATCTGCCTGAATCGGCGTCTTTTTCCAATCATCTCTCGCTAAATCAAGCCCACGATATTTAACGTTACCACCACTGCACAACATACCATCGGGAACAAAAGCTTTATCGGCACCCGCCGCATTCTGACTGATAGCATTCCAATCATATAGAGGCTGTTTTCCACCAATACGCACAGCTTCTTTACAAGCATCTGATTGTGGATTCTCCGGGCCTTCCAGAAAACATTGGTAGTCTCGGCTAACGGGGTTTTCCATGGTACCGTGTGCCCACGCCCCTCCAGAGAGAAATCCACTTCCAAGAATGGATATAGTTATAGCAAGAAATTGTTTTTTCACTGTTGACTCCTAGCAGGTCGAGATGCTTGTTTATTAATCACTCAACTATGCTACCGGTCTGTTATCGTCAACAACATCGGCCAGGTGGGCCAGTCAAACCGTTTTTGTGAACTATGCTTGGCCAATGGCCTAAGCCAGGTGGCCATACATCAATACTTTAGATTATTATCTTTAAATAGAAACCACGATCAAAGGTAACTTTTTGTTAAACAAAAACCATCAAACACAACGCCAATTCACTGCCACGGTACTGATATTCCTAGTGAGTTTTTGTGCTGTAGCCTCTTCAGCTAACAAGGGAAAAACGCTGCAATCTTGGCAAACACCCCTGCCTCGAATTCAAGATTTCATCCACAACACGCGACACTTAGAAGCTCTAGGAAAGCACCATATCGTTGTTGTCCATGGTGAAGCAAAGAACTATTTTACAGATCATGCCATCATCGACTCAGCAAACCCTACCTCCGTCCCCCCTGAGCTGTACCCTCTTCCCGATGAAGATATCCAGCTCACTTACGCATTTACCGTTATCCAAGCCCCCGCAGGGAAGGTGAAAGAAACGCTAATGGACTTCGCACACTATCGACGAACCATGCCCCATATTATTGAAAGTGAACTATTACAACAGCAAGATAATCATTGGCTCGGGCAGTATCGATTAACCTTTCAAATGCCCTTACTGTCGTTCGAACCGCAAGTACAAATACAGCATACCTTGCTAGAGAATGGTGACGTAATTGAACGTCGTATTGCCGGTGATATTGACTATTCCGTTGCCCGCTGGCAAATCATCGCACTCGGCAAACAACGAACGCTACTATTACAAACATCCTGGGCAGATATCGGTTCCGTCAGCTGGTTAATGCGATTAGTATTTGCGGCACAACCGGATATGAACCGTTTATCGCCGCTCGCCGCGGCCGCCCTCACATTACAATCCTTAAAAGAACGCATTGAGAAAAAGTACTTTTCTAGGAATCAGCGGCTTTACGCAACAAAACTCCTTTTTCCCGATAACACGCGCTATCTAACAACACTTAGTACTTCTCAAAAAGATGCCTTGAAGGCACTAACAAAGCTTGGCTCAGTTAACATGATCTCATCCGCGATCCAATTTACCCAGCAACAGAACTCCTTTGCATTGCAACCCATTCTAAGTGCTGTATCCGTTCATCAAGACTATGAAAAACTAAAACACCGGGCAACAAACATCAAAGAATACCCAAAACACATGCGCACCATCAGCGACATTGAGGATGTCGTAGATGACACGCTCAACCATAAAAGCCAATGGTCTCTTGGTTTTAATTTCGCCATTTTTACCTTCGATATAGATTTTGGTATTGAAGGCCTATGGAACAAGGATCAAACACAATTTACTTTTGCCAGCACCCAGGGGGATTTTGAGCCACTAATAGGGAAAATCAACTGGTATCCAAATAACGTGTCTGATGACAAAAACACTCTCGTAACAATGGCGTTAGCCCACAACATTAACGACGATGCGGGTTATATTCTTAACACCATAAAGCGTATTCCCTACAGTCAAATGTTTGCCGGTTTATACGTTGGAACCTTGCTTATTGAAGGCCAACAAGAACTCACGCACTAATATTGTTAACATACCGAAACCACACTCTATTTAGCAATTTATAAAGCATGGGCTAATATCAAGTAAACACCTCCATTAATCACGACCGATAGAGCATCCTTCATGCCTGCTTACATAGCTAAGTACATATCTAAGTACAACAACCCAAAACCACAGATTAAACCCATCACAATGGCTTCTTTTTTGCTTTCTTGGTTACTCGGTCAATCAGCGTTTGCATTACAACCATTGCCTCCAATTGACGCATTCAAAGCCATTATGATAGACGGGATGGAATTACCCAACGCCGTTGGCAAACCTATCAAAGAGTTTTCACTTGCTGCCGTTATAGATGGTGAAATGGAACCTATCCCCTTCCAAATTGATGAATACAATGAAGGGGGTGCTGTGTACTTTGAAGACTGGGGGGTACCTATCGCAGGATCTAAAGATATCCTGGATAACGAAGACAAGCTTCTTTTTATCTACAAAGACGCAGGCCCTAGACTGCAACCTCACCACCGATATGACGGGGATGTCGTTCAGGAAATCACTCTTTCCAGCAGCAGCGGCCATCTTCGCTATGTGTACTTAATGCAGAACTCTCGCCTGATTTCTGATGAGCAATATGTACGATACAGCTCTGATGAAGCTATTGTAGAAACTGATTTTTACTCCATAACCTATGACAAGGAAAACCAGCTGAACTGGAATGACTTTTCTATTGTCAATTATGACGGTGAAGAAAACCCATTTGACTCCCTCAAGATTCGCTTGGAAACAGGAATAATAAGCAGTCTAATCAAGACTGAAATCAATAATGAAAGCCTGATCGCTATCCCAAAAGGGGAACGTATCGGGCCTATTAGAACAACCACACAAATGGAACTTACCTTCTGGTTGCTCAAACTGCCCATTTTACGGGTCAGCTTACAACTTCACCACTTCCCCAATTCATTACTTTATGACGTTCGTGCCATATTACCTGCAGCCCGAAGAAAAATGTTATCGGACCCGAAAATATATTTATCACTAGAAGGCAATAAGCTTTATGGTACAGAAACACGTACTGCCGCAGGGCCGAAAACACCCGCGATTACTAATGGGAGCATTGACGCCATAGAGAAACAACACATTGCTGAAGGCATATCAATTACCAAGAATTGGATTTGGGCAACAACATTACGCAATCTGGATTTTCTAGCCTTTTTTAATTTTAATAGCGACAGAAAACAAGAAATATCACTTCACTACAACGATGACCTTACCGCAGTGGATTTACCTGAACGTTTTGTAGGGCAACTCCCTAATGTGGGTTACAAAATACATACACTACCAGACAGTGGCTTTTTTGGATTTACTGTTGGCATACATTTAAGCAATGAATTTGAAGGTGAACCTGAGGTTTTTACTGAACAAATACGCCGGCTGCCAGACATTAGCATTTCCAGCCCGGCACAATAGTAACGCCAACAGGGCAAGCTAACGATACGTTCAATTTGCTCCCTTTCTTAACAACATGATGCTACCATTGGGCCATTGTAATAATAATAAAAACAGGCCCTATCATGAACACCTCGGTTACCCGACCCATCAAGTGTTACCTCCTTAGTTTATTGATTCTTTCCTCCGCCTATAGTCAACACGCGTTGTCGATCCAGCCCTTAAGTGATATCGATGCATTCAAAACCATTATGATTGATGGGTCAGAATTGCCTGGCTCACTGGGCTATCCAATAAAGGATTTTTCACTTGCTGCAATCACTGACGATGAAATGGAACCTATCCCCTTTCAAATTGATGAATACAACGAAGGCGGAGCAGTCTACTTTGATGATTGGGATGTTCCTATTGCGGGATCTAAGGATATTGTAGATAAAGAAGACAAGCTGTTGTTTACCTACAAAGATGCAGGCCCACGTCGACAAGATCACCACCGATACGATGGTGATCTCATTCACGAAATTGTTCTAACCGATTCTTTAGGTCACACACGTTATGCCTACTTGGTAAGAAAATCACGTTTACGGTCTGATGAACAATATGTACGTTATAGTGCAGAAGAAGCCTTGGTAGAAACAGATTTTTACTCCATCGCTTATAATCAAGAGAACCACATCAACTGGGATGATTTTTCTATTGTTAATTATGGTGATGATTCCAACCCCTTTGATGCATTAAAAATACGAATTGAAACGGGCATTATCAGCGCGTTTGCAAAGACCGAACTGAACAATAAGGACTTAGTGGCAATACCTAAAGGTGTACACTCTGGTCCGATCCGAACAACAACCCAAATGGAGCTAACGATGTGGTTTTTAAAACTGCCTCTGTTACGCATCAGCCTACAACTACACCATTCACCCAATTCTTTAATATACGATGTACGATCTGTAATGCCAAAAACACGACGAGGCATGCTAGCGGACCCACGCATATTTATTTCCTTAGAAGGTAACGAATTATATGGAACTGAACTTCGCACCGCATTAGGCCCTAAATTACCAGGCATTACTGACGGCAAGGTCGATGCCAATGAACAAGAGTTCATTGCTTCAGGGGTATCAAAAACTGAAAATTGGATTTGGGCATCAACCAAACGAAACTTGGACTTTGTTGCCTTTTTTGATTACACCGGAGAGCAAACAGAGGATTTATCATTACACTACAATGATGACATAGATACTATCGACCTCCCAGAGCGCTTCCCCGGTCAACTTCCCAATGTAGGTTACAAAATCCACTCCCTACCAGAAAGTGGCTACTTCGGTTTTGCCGTCAACATTCATATGAGTAACCACTACGAAGGTAACCCTGATTTGTTTACCGACAAGTTGCGCAGGCTGCCTGATATGAGCATTACAACACCGCTCTAACAACGCCTTAACAGTTAAGAATCCAATCAACCTGGCCAAAGGACTGGCCAGTGTCTTTTTACAATAGCGTTCAAATCTAATCGTTACTCAATAAATCGAACCACATCTATCATTTTTTTATCAACAAGATCCGCCAATGTGAATTGTGCAAGGTGAGCCAAGTACTCATCTTGTGCCTTTAACAATACACCTTTTAATTTACAAGCACTGGTTAACACACACACCGGTTCCTGACAATTTACCGGCTCTAACGTCTGTTCCATGAACTCAACCACATCGTTAAGTCGCACATCTTGCGGGGCTTTCCCTAAACAAATACCTCCGTTTTTCCCCCTAACGGATGTAATCCAACCCTGGTGAACCAACTTGTTCACTATTTTCATCACATGGCTTTTCGATATATCAAATCCATCTGCTAATTGTTGAATCCTTATTAGCTTCTCATCCGTAGATGCCAAATAAATCAAGATACGAAATGCAAAATCGGTGTGCTTTGTTAGTTGCATAGCAATAGCTCGCGTAGTCGTTAACGTAATAAATAACTTGGCAACCTGAACCGCCAGAATAAATGCAATGGGTGATGCTTACATCTTATTACAGTATAAGCACTTGCACATTCTAAAGATACATGTAGGATGAACCTTATAAACATTCATTTGAGATGCATCTTTATCCGTACAACCCATTTGAACTACAACATAAACCCTGGAGCCTAACGTGTTAAGCACTGAAACCATTGAAATTGTTAAATCTACTGTACCGTTACTCGAAGAGCACGGCCAAGCAATCACCTCCCATTTTTATGAGAAATTATTTTCAGAGAATCCAGATTTGAAAAATGTGTTTAATCAGGTTAATCAAACACGAGGCGAACAACCAAGAGCATTGGCAGATGCCGTATTAGCCTACGCGCAGAACATTGATAACCTTAGCGTTCTTTTACCTGCTGTAGAAAGAATTGCCCATAAACACGCTAGCTTGGGGATACAAGCAAATCAATACCCCATTGTTGGAAACAATTTGCTAGCGGCTATCCAGACTGTTTTGGATTTGCCCGACGACCACCCTGCTCTAACCGCTTGGGGTGAAGCTTACAATATTCTTGCAGATATTTTTATTCATGCAGAAGAGACCATTTACGCGGTGAATGAGCAAGCCAGTGGTGGCTGGAGAGGTTTTCGCGAATTCACTGTCGATAAGATCGTTACGGAGACCCCTGAGGTCAAATCATTCTATCTGAAACCATCTGATAAAGGCGCTATTCCTGCATTTAAAGGCGGCCAATTTGTTGGTTTAAAAGCTAACCCTTCTGCATCAGAATTTGATGAAATTCGCCAGTATTCCCTTTCTGACGAATCAGGCAAGGATTACTTAAGGATCACTACCAAAGAAGAGGTGGAAGGCCTTGTATCAAACCACTTACATCAGAGTAATGAAGGAACAACTGTATTTTTGCAGGCTCCAACCGGCGTATTTACTGCCAACTCAAATGCGAAAAAACATGTATTAATTGCGGGTGGTGTTGGTATTACACCCATCATCGGTATGATGTACGAACAGCTGCAACAAGGAATCAACCCTAAAGATATTTTATTCATTCAATGTTCACGTAATCAAGAACATCAGATTTTAAAGGACGAATTGAACTCTCGAAATGAAACTTCAGCCTTTCACTTTAAGACGTGCTTTGACGAAGGTAGTGAAGGAGACCATCAGGGTTACCTAAATGCCGATGTTCTACAACAATGGTTAGCAGATGCAGGGTTTTCTGCTGATGGTTCAACAGATGTGTATTTTTGTGGTCCTACGCCATTTATGTCCGCGCTGAACAAACAGGCCCAAAGCTTAGGCTTTAGTGATGAGAATATTCACTACGAAGTCTTTGGACCAACCGCCGAGTTATAATAGCGGTATAACAGTGGTATAAAATTGGCAGCATTCTGAAGTAGCTAAACAATGAATAGGGTCCTGAATATAGTACATTCAAGTCTCTATTCATTAACGAAGCTGCCTACCTAGTCGATCTAAACTGTCGATCTAAACTGTCGACCGAATCAGCCGATATAAGCTATCTATCTAATTTCCCTATCTATTCCGACTGAAGTTCCGTCCAGGACACTTCACACTCACCCGATTCCATCGCAATATACGCAGAATCCCCAGTAATCGTTACAGACATATCCATAGTGCGTGTCACTAAAGCAGCCAACGCCTGAATTTCTTTCCACTGAAACTGAAAAAAGGAAGCGTCTAACGCCGTAAATTTACTTTTCCCCTGAGACCACCACACATCAGATTTAGAATTAAAACTATAGACTTTCACCTCGCGGGCAAGCCGTGTTGCTTTTTTGATTCTTTCCGCATCGGGCTCCCCCATATCAATCCATAAAGAAAGCTGCCCATCCAATGATTTCAACCAAATATCGGGCTCCTCAACAGAAGAAAGCCCTTTTGTAAAAGCCAGATATTCATCAGCATTAATACTATAGGCCAACACCCTAGCCATCATACGTTCAAGCGTTTCCGATGGGTGCTGAGCGATCGTCAACTGTAACGTATCGTAATAATCACGATTTAAGTCTGAAAGAGAGATATTACATTTAAAAATGGTTGGTTTTAACGCCACAAGAAACCTCAATAGAGTGGAAGAAAACGGGAAGTTTATCCTAAATAAACAAAAGGTACATCAAGGGTCACTGATAACTCTCGATAGCCTGATCATGAGCATTGATAAAGCTTTTAGGCATTCTTCCCGGCTTACCGTTGGTTAAATGAATGCACGCATATCGAGATAATGCTCGCATCACGGTTTTTCCATCACTGACTCTAACCAACTGAAATGCTCTAGCTGAATACAACCGTCCGTCACTTTCAGTAATCCATGTCCCCAATACTAACTTTTCTCCTTCATGGCTTGCCGACAAATAATCAACTTCAGTACGCATAATCGCCATGGCTTTGTTTTCTTGCTCTTGCACATCCCAGCCCATACCAATGGATTCTACGTGCTGCCAGCTAATAGTCTCCATCCAGTGTAGGTAGGTCACATTATTAGTATGCCCCAAACGATCCGTGTGCTCTGCCACCACCTCAAGTGGAAGAGTACAGGGGTTCGTTCTGTCCCATATTATGCTTTGCATTTAACCATCCTCAATTTAACCAGCTCTAATTTAACTATCTTCACATCACATAGCGGCTATCGACCGTCCTTTTTATCTTTTTGAGCAAAAATGATCGCTAAGAAGCTACCCATTAATAACCCACTCAGATGAGCAGCATTTGCCACCGGCCCCAACAACCCGGTAAAACATAACACCAACCAAAGCACCATCATGCCAATTAATGAGGGGTTTAGCTGTACTGGGTAATCAGGTCGCATTCGACCGTAGAACCACAAATACCCTAACAAACCGTAAACAACGCCAGATAGGCCACCAAAATTGTTGCCCTCTGCAAAAAACTGCGATGTATTGCTACCAATAGACACAATAAAAAACACTAACCAAAGCCGCTGTGGAGATTGAAAACGTTCAACCAGCCCCCCTAGCTCCCACCACCACATCACATTAAACACAATATGTAATGGTAAGCCTCCAATCAAAAAATGCACAAACACCGGACTTATCCAACGCCATTGCTCTACACCGACCATTGCATCGATAGATGAAAAGAAAAACAAACTCTGTAACACCGCCATGTTAGTACCAAAGCCTGTCAACGCAAAAACGGCTACAGAAATCAGCGCAACAATGCGTGTTACCCAACCAGCCTTTGCCCAAATTGCTCCAGGCGTCTTGCGCTGTTGATAAAACCCATCGATATTCTCCTGAGTTGTCTGCTTTCCCCCACTCACATCGCGAACTTCAGTAGCGTGTTCTGTACCCCATGAAGCGGCTTGATAGCGCTCATTGGTTGGCTCTTCAACAAAACGTGCCAATTCCTGTTGAGCAGTAATCATTAATCCCGCATCACGTAATAAGATTCTGGCCTTGGCCCCGTCCTTTTCAATAACACAAGAAATGTCTTGAGCATTTAAAAAATCTGCCAATGCTAACGCGGCGCGTAAATTGTCTATTTCTACTAATGGTGTCATAAGGTACTTCGGGTTATTAAACGGATGATGCTTATTCAGCAATGATTATATGGCGATGATTTTCGGCCATATTCTTCCTATATTTGTCCACTTCCAGCCAGCTTTGTTCAGTACTTGTTACACTTTGTTAGCTTTATGTGAAAGTAACTTTACAGCCATATTGAAATACCGGTACTCTCAATACCACCTAAAAAACGATCATTAACTGATCAGGCTATCAGCAAAATAATAATACCAATAATGAGGCTGTGAATGCACTTTCGTTCTCTATCTAGTTGTATCTTATTGATTTTGGCTCTAATTTGCCCTATTTCATCCTTCGCCACCAGCCAAATTGATAATTTCACTCAATCCTGGCAACACCAGGCGTTGACCTTACAACGCCAAATGGGCCACGCCTTGCCCTTAGGAAAAACAAATTTCCTTACCACTCACAACTCCTTTAACACGCAGCATTACATGAGTTTCATGCGTTACTGGGATCCAAACCAATACCTTAGTGTTTCCGAACAATTGGACATGGGGATTCGCGCGCTAGAATATGATATCCATTACTTCTGGAATCGCTTTGGCATTCAGGATTTATTGCTATGCCATGGCTCCAGCTTCGGCGACCTCAAGCATGTTGGTTGTAGCCCATTTGATCGTACAGCATATAATGGGTTATTAGAGATAGAAACATGGCTCAGACAACCTAAAAACCAACAAGAAGTGATCATTTTGTACATCGAAGATCACATGGATGATCAATACGACCTGATAATTTCACTGCTAGATGACACTATTGGTGACCGTATATATCGCCCAGAAGGCTGCCAGTCCCTACCGATGAATGTCAGTAAAAACGATATTCTCGCACGGGATAAGCAGGTCATTATTATTGGTGGTAACTGTGGTAGCACGGGGTGGAGCCAAACTGCTTTTAACTATGGCTACCCAACAGACAATGATAATTTCTTACCTTATCCTGCCTGTAAAACCACAAAATACGGCACCGATTTCATTCAAAACAACTTCACGCGTATATATGAAGATAAAACAAACCTATCGCGTCTATTTAGCACTCCCCCACAAGAAATCACACCAGAATTAATGAAGCAAGCCACCGCCTGCGGCTTAAGTACTGTTGGCTTAGATAAATTAACACCGACTGACGAACGCCTAACGGCAGCCATCTGGAGCTGGGACAACAATCAGCCATCATCCAGTAACAATCAGTGCGCCCTGCTAAACGAAAACGACCGCTTTGAATCCGAACAATGTGCCAACTACAAGCCATACGCTTGCAAAGCAAGTGATAACGGAGAGTGGCAGATCACCAGTAATATAGGCCCTTTCAGTGAAGGACAACAAGCCTGTGACAATGAGTTTGGTGAACACTTTAGCTTCGCCACACCACAAAACGGTTACCAACAAACACAGCTCACACAAGCCCGAACCGACAGCGGTTATGCTTCCACACCTTGGGTTAACTACCTGTTTGACACAACCCAAAATCAATGGGTTTCAAACAACACTGCAATGCCTGCTTACACCGCAATCATTAGCACACCCAGTGAACAGTTAATGAACGGCCATAACTTCTGTTTACAGGTAAAAAATGACGATTTTTCAGAAGGCGCCATTATTGAACAAAATATCTGTCTAAATAACAATGGCCAACAATGGCAGCAAGATAGCGTTGGTAAACTGCAACTAGCGACACAAGATACGCTTTGCATTGGCGCCACGAGCTCTCTTAGGCCCTATCGTAATTTGGTATTAGTACCCTGCAATAGTACCCAAGCCATTACGTGGGTTAGAAGTAACAATAACTCTTACCGTATATCACAAGACCCATCACTAACGCTCGGAATCTCTGGAGCATACTGGGGAAAAGGACGCCAAGCCAAGCTCTATCGTTACAGTGGTAACAAAGGACAACAATGGGTTTCCAAATAACATTACTAAGTAACAATACACTACATAAATTCAAATGCAGCAGCATGAAATAGTATGTATACTTCTTTTCATCGTAGCAAAGAACATTCCCTGGGGGGAAGTGACTAACACAATATTCTGTGTGCCGACTGATACGTAATTGGAGCGACTGTGATAACAGTTCGCTCTTTTTTTTGGGTGTCAGAACCATACCCATTTAGATACCGTTGTTTTTACGAACCGATCCATTTAGTCAGCAACGCTAATATAAACGGGGCTTTCACCGGTTTAGCTAAATAGTCACTCATCCCAGCATCTCGACATCGTTGCTGGTCAGCCTCAGATATATTGGCCGTCACTGCTATAATAGGCAGCGTCTTAAATTGATCTATCTGGCGAATCTGCTTAGTTGCTTCATAGCCATCCATAACCGGCATCTGACAATCCATTAATACCGCAACAACATCCGCATTGTCATGAAGCAACGTTAGCGCTTCCTCTCCGTGAACGGCCTTCAGCGGCAAATAATTCGACTTCTCCAATACTTTGCACAACAACTTCATATTTACAGGATTATCTTCAACTACCAGAACTTTTTCTTGCTTAGAGTGCCTACCTCTCGTGCCATACACTTTGTTAATATCAAGAGGTACAATGTCACACCCGCTCAGCACTTCTATGGGTATTCTTAATGTAAACACCGCACCTTTGTTGGGTTCAGACTCAAGTTCCAATGACCCCGTCATAAGACTAAGAAGGTCTTTAATGATACTTAATCCAATCCCCATGCCACCATGTTTTCGTTGACTGGAGTTATCGGCCTGAGTAAATTCTTCAAAAATTTTACTTTGTATATCTTGGCTAATACCTATGCCCGTATCTGCAATTGAAAGCATCAATATCTCCCCTACGCTTTCATTCCCAGAAAGACTTTTTTTAGCTATTGGATTTGTAGAAATGATGCAGCGTAAAATGATCTCCCCTTCACTGGTATAGATGCAGGCATTTTTCATTAACTGGGAAATTATCATCGTAAGCTTGTTCCTATCTCCCCATATCCAATGAGGTGTAGTCTTATCCCAATCCAGAACAATATTCACCTTATCTTTATCAACCACACTCCCAAATTGTTCAACAATCCCAAGCACAAGAGCATGAAAATCAAGTTTTTTACGTTCCAACTTCATTGTCCCGCGACGAGCCTCTGAAAACGCGAACATTGTTTCAACCAGCCCTAATAAGTGCCGCGTGGAATCATTTGCTGTCGCTAGAAATTCTTTTCGTTCCTCTTCACGCACGCCACTTTCCAATAAAGACAAGCTCAATTGAATACCATTAATAGGTGTCAGCAATTCATGGGTTATTGTTGACATAAAACTATCTTTAAGGCGATTGGCACTAAGAGCCGCTTCTAATGCACTCTGCTCGGCAAGCAGCTTCTCTTGTTTTAGTGTATTGATACGAGATGCCAACCCTAGTGACAAAAGGACTATTTCAAGGCTTGAGCCGATTTGAATGCTATAAGTAGTAATGAAATTGGACGGAACAAGACCAAAACTTTTAAACGCATAAAGAATCGCACCAGCGATCACAGCCGTAAATGCGATCAGAAAATATCGGGCCGGCAAGAACCCTTCGCGCAAGCAGTTAAACGACCCGACAATAATGGTCGCAATAACCAGCATCGACAAAATCCCGGACATCGTTGCACTAAATTTAAATGCAGAAAAAACAACCCCCACATAAATCAAACTCACCAGTATCATTTCATACTTTAGAAACTTGTCTGCGATAGGGGAATAAAGTTTTGTTTGCAAAAAATGTCGTGCGAATAAAACAACAGAAATCAACACTATGCCACAACCGATCGGGTTAAACCACTTTGCCAGATAAACACTATTGGGCCATAAAAGCTGAAATGCCAATCCATTTTGAGACAGGGTAAAGAGGCCAAAAAAAGCAATATACATAACGTAATATAAGTAACTAATATCACGAATAAAGAGGAACAAAAAGAAATTATAAAAACACATAACAATAATAATGCCAAAATACACGCCCAACCCATATTGCTCGTACATTTCATGCTGTGCTAATGCTTTAGGCTCCCACAAAATAAGTGGCAACTGGATCGTTTCATCGCCATCGACTTTCATGTAATACGTTACTGTTGCGTTTGGCTCGACCTCAATGTCAAACACGTGGGTTCGATGATCATTATTTCTATGGTCAAATGGAAATGCTATCCCTCTATTGCGAACAGAAAAACCTGTTTTTTCAGGACTAAATAACAGGACCCTTTCCAGTAAAGGAAAGTCAATTTGTAACAGCAGCGATTGCGCTACAGGTTGGGTATTTTTTAACTGAAAACGAACCCAAATAACAGATGATGTAAACCCAAAGCTTGGAGCAACAGAATCACTGCGAATGAATTCTTGAGCTAACTGCGAAGAAGTCACATCATCAAGCGACAGTTGCCCTTGCTTATCTTCCAGTGTTTCGAGGTAATAACCAAGCTCGTACCGTTCTTGGGTACCATCCAATAACAATGATTCAGCTGATGCTGCTCCGCCGAAACACCCCAAAAACGGTACGACGAATAACAACAACCTGACGCTCAAGCAACGCACATATTGAAGCAACGCTAACCCTACCTAATACATTGATTTTATTGGCCTTTATTTTTAAATAAGACCGTTTAGTCGTCTATGTCATTAAGTGTAGTTCATTACCCTTATAAAAATATTGCTTTTTTATTTGCGTTTATCCCACAACTTAGGGTGATCTGAACGCACACCAAAGTCATGTTGTTGATATCGCTCGACCAAATAATTGCAGATTGCGGTAGACTCCGTCATATGTTCCCTTCTATCCAACTAATCACGTCATCATGATGGGTTTTGGTTTTCACTTTTTCCATCACATGCTTTAAACGGCCATCTTTACCGACAATAAATGTAATGCGATGAATTCCATCATATTCGCGCCCCATAAATTTCTTCAAACCCCAAACACCATATTTATCCGCAATCACATGGCCTTCATCGGATAACAGATCGAAATTTAATTCTTGTTTATCAACAAATTTCAGTATTTTAGCAACAGGGTCCGGGCTGATGGCGAATACCACCGTATCCAGTTTAGCAAACGCCTTTTTTGTATCCCGAATACCACACGCCTGAACCGTACAACCCGGTGTTGATGCTTTAGGGTAAAAATACACCACCACATTTTTGTTATCTCGATAGTCTTTCAGGGTAATTTTATCGCCATTTTGGTTTTGCAAACTAAATGCTGGAGCCATGTTGCCGATTTTGGGGAATTCCATACTGTTATTCTCACGATTGAATGAAGACGGTAACCTCGACAAGCCAGCAATTACGCAGCATTTTTAAGCTGCTTGGCGTTATCATGATTTTCAAGGATTATGGAGTAATCTGGGTCAATTTTACAGTGGGTCCCCCTCTTTATCCTTATTTATAATAGTTTCTTTATAATAGTTTCTTCACCTGAGTTTCATTACAATAGCCCTACGATTCATTAACATCATAAAAGGCACCCTCCTTTGGCCAAAGACAACCTACCGTTTGGCGTACTGCTAATAAACCTTGGAACCCCTGATGCACCAACACCCTCTGCTATACGCAAATACTTAAAGCCGTTTTTATGGGACGTTCGGGTCGTTGATACAGCTCGCCCGCTATGGTGGCTGATATTAAACCTCATTATTTTACCTATTCGCCCTAAAGTAATTGCAAAGAACTATAAAAGCATCTGGACTGAACGGGGTTCTCCTCTACGAAGCTACAGTGAAGATCAAGCCTCTGCGTTAACTCTACAGCTCAAACAACAATACCAACAAGATATACCCGTTGCACTAGGAATGACTTACGGTAATCCATCCATTCAACAGGCATTAAACCAACTGAAAGACAAGGCGGTAGAACACATCATTGTACTACCTCTATACCCTCAGTATTCAGCTACAACAACCGGCGCTGCATTAGATGCCATTGCTTCATGCCTAAAAAAAGAAACCAACATCCCCGAAATCAGCTTTGTTCGTAATTATTACCAAGAAAAAACCTATATTCACGCCCTTGCCAGTAGCATCAAACAATATTGGCAACAGCACGGCTCTCCGGAAACATTACTCTTTTCGTTTCACGGGATTCCCGAACGCTACCAGCACGAAGGGGACCCCTACCCAGAACAATGTAAAGAAACCGCACAGCTAACAGCAGCAGCGCTAGGCCTGAAAGATGATCAATGGATGCTTTCTTTTCAATCTCGCGTTGGGCGCGAAGAATGGGTAAAACCCTACACCGATCTAGCCCTCAAAGAATTGGGACAACAGGGCCACCAACGCATTGATGTAGTATGTCCAGCATTTTCAGTCGATTGCCTTGAAACCCTTGAAGAAATTGATCAAGAAAACCGCCATACATACCTAAGTGCAGGGGGAAAAGAATACCACTACATCCCTTGCTTAAACGCCACACCAGAACATATCGATGTATTTGCAGAAGTGATCCGTAAGCGATTGATAGATAATCCATAACACCCTTATCGCTAACGCCGCTAACTTGCATACAAAACCTAAAAAATATCGCAGTTATACGAATACCATCTACGCTTAAAATGTATAAAGCTAACCAAAGGCAACGTTTTAGGCACTCATGGAACTCCAAGGATATACACAATTAGAGAAATTTGCCGAAGGCGGAATGGCAGTCCTCTACCGAGGGATCCAAACATCACTTAATCGCCTGGTAGCAATAAAGGTACTTAAAGCCGCCGTTTCCGAAACGCCTGAAGCACGCCAAATGTTTGAGGCAGAATCGCAGATTGTCGCACGTCTTGACCACCCTCATATTATTCGTGTCATCGACAAAGGGCTTACCGATGACGACATGCCTTATTTCGCAATGGATTTTGTCGAAGGTGACACTCTTAAAGAGGCTCTAAAAGGCGGCACATTAAATAGCCGCCGTAAACTACGCATCATCATCCAAATAGCCAAAGCGCTGTCCTACGCTCACAAGAATGGCGTTATTCATAGGGACATCAAACCAGGCAACATTCTGATAGATGGTGAAAACAATGCCCGCGTTGTGGACTTTGGCATAGCCAGAATTTTCTCAGAAGATACCGAATTAAGCCAAGTCTCTGAAGAAGGCCTCACCGTTGGCACTTTGTCGTACATGGCCCCCGAGCAACACCTTGGAGCGTCCCACGCTTCAGAAGCTAGCGACATTTATTCCCTTGGTATCATTATGTATTTAATGTTCACCAAAAAAATGTTTAAACCAGGCTACCCGCCACCATCTCATTTTCATAAAAGTTTGCCTGCTGCCATCGATAAAATCACCATGGCGTGCCTTTCTGACGAACGCACTAGCCGACCCACTGCAGAAGCGCTCATTTCTTTACTCTTAAAGTCTGTCAAAGGGGCACACTTAAAACAAGAACAGAAACAGGATGCCAAAGCCGCATTTCAAGACCCAAAAGAGAAGTTTCGTCTTTTAGATATCATAAAAGAAACAGATTACAGCACGGTATCTCTCTATGAAAACAGAGAAGATAACTCTTTGATGGTATTAAAAAAGCGCACCAACGACTTCTCAGGGTACAGTGAGTCGGAACTACTCTCTCGTTTAAAGCACCCCAACATCATCAATATCCGCGGGGTTACGCGCAACGACAGAATCTTCATTATTGTTATGGAGTATCTATCAGGTGGTAGCTTACAAGGGCGAATGGCTAAACCATTAACACCCGACAACTTCACGCGTATTGCCAAACAAATATGTGACGCCATGTCCTTTGCCCATCATAACCGCATTTATCATGGCAACCTGCGCCCTCAAAACATTTTGTTTGATGATAGAAATCACGTTAAAGTGATGGATTTTGGGTTCGCGTTACATTACGGACTTTCGGAAGAAAAAAGCTGGTATCAAGCAGCAGGCGAACCGCCATCTCAAGCATCCGATGTGTTTTCTGCCGGTGTTATTTTTTACCAATTACTAACGGGGAATATCCCGCAATGGGACAAAAATATTCTTGTCATTCATGACTATTGGCATGAAATGCCCAAACACCTTCAAAAACTGATCAAGCATATGCTTGAGCGAACACCAGAACGCCGAGTTCAAACGTTTGATGACGTTAAGCAAGAACTGGAGTACACACCTGCTCCACCAAAACCCACACAGGCCCCAAAACGACTACAACCCAAACCCAAGCAGGTTCCCGTTAAAAAAACCCGAACGCTAATCGTACTCGTTGCCATACTACTGGTATCCATCAATATCGCACTTTACGCGTGGATGCTTGGAGAAAAAGAGGGATCATCTGAGACCTGGAAAAAAATACCTTATCTGCCCGAATTCGTGGAAAACCAGATCCCCAAGCTTATCGAGCAAGCCGAAGACATCATATCTCAATACTTTCCCGACCCTATCGTAGAAGCCCCCACCATGCCCTCAGCAGCACCTATATCAGAAAAACCACTTGCAAGCGGCACCATCCAAAAACGGAATTCAATACCCGTACCCACTTTAACCCCCCCTACCGTCACAAAAAGTGATAGCTGGGAGAAAACCCGCGTTTTCAAAGACCAATCGAGTGATGATGACGAAGGGGTTTTTTAGCCCTCACCTCCGTTACAATGCCCTTGCACCCTCAATCGACTAGGTTTTGTGCACTGACCAATCAGACATTATTATTATTGTGACCAAAAAGTATGGTAACGTGTCTAACAACGCACATACTTACAAAAACAATACAGAAGTATACATTGCATATACACTTGCATGGGCTTCATGAGGGTGTCAAACAGTGATTGATTACGAATTAACAGATCTATTAATTGAGCTGGAAGATATTCAGCAACAAAAATTTCTTAACCTTGCTCGCGGAAAGCAGGTTGCGGATTTGTTGGATTTCTACGAAATGCCTGCTCACCTATATTCATTAAAGCAAGAACCCGCCAATGGCCGCCCTCCCGAGCAATGCAGGCGAAAGATTGCATGTTTTAATTTTGGCTTGGTCAAGGACGACATAAAGATCAAGTTTATCGAATGTCTATATATGATTGGCCACACTCCAGAGTTTATCAGTGAAGGCCTAGGCGAAGACATCCGCTTCGTAGCAGAGTCCCTGCGTAAAGTGGTAGATGAAGTCAGAACAAAGCGCGCGTCTGAACTACGCAATAACCCGCAACGATTTAGATTAGTATCCTTATAAGCTTCTAACAAGAAACAGTCAGACATAAAAAAACCGCAGATGATCTGCGGTTTTTTTATGTCTGACTGTTTCTTACTTAGCGTTATTTAACATGCTATTTAAGACGTTACTTAACACTTTACTTAACATAGTTAAGCAAAATACCAGCAGCCACTGCAGAACCGATAACACCCGCAACATTAGGTCCCATCGCATGCATTAATAAGAAGTTCTGAGGATTAGCCTCCAGTCCCACCTTATTGGCTACCCGCGCAGCCATTGGCACAGCAGAAACCCCAGCAGCACCAATCAAAGGATTTATTGGTTCTTTCGAGAACTTAGCAAGCAACTTGCCCATTAACACTCCAAATGCAGTACCAATGCAAAAAGCAACTAACCCCAACGATAAGATACCCAATGTCTCAACCACTAAGAATGAAGAAGCACTTAACTTAGAGCCAACCGCTAACCCAAGCCCAATCGTTACAATGTTAATCAATGTATTCTGAGCGGTATCACTTAAACGCTCAACCACACCACATTCACGCATCAGATTACCAAAACAGAACATTCCCAAAAGTGGCGCCGCATCCGGTAGCAACATAGCCACCATTACCAACAACAACAATGGGAATACAATCTTTTCTGCTTGAGACACAGGACGGAGTTGATGCATGACAACCTTACGCTCTTCCTCTGTGGTAAGCGCTCGCATAATAGGAGGTTGAATCATCGGAACCAACGCCATGTAGGAATATGCAGCAACAGCAATGGCTCCCAACAAATCAGGAGACAATTTACTAGCAACAAATATCGCCGTTGGACCATCCGCACCACCAATAATACCGATCGAGGCAGCATCCGCTAATGAGAAGTCAACTATTCCCAAGACGGAAAGTCCGAGAGCCCCCAACAACGCAGCAAAGATACCAAACTGAGCAGCGGCGCCTAACAACAAGGTTTTTGGATTGGCAAGTAACGGACCAAAATCTGTCATCGCCCCAACACCCATAAATATTAATAACGGGAATACACCGGTTGTTAAGCCAATCGTATAGATCATGTACAATAATCCATCCCCATGGCCTGCTTGCTTCGCCAAGTAATCCACTTGGTCGTGAACAGCCGGAGTAGATCCGTAAACCGCCGCTTTTATATCATCATATGATGACTCTGCTGTTACCTCTAACAAGGCATGCATTTTGGCCTGTAATGCTGCATCACCAAAATGTAAAGCATGAGAAATGGCCGACTCTGCCATCCCTGCTACAGGGATATTCGCCAAAATACCGCCAACACCTATTGGCACAAGAAGAAGAGGCTCAAAACCTTTCTTAATTGCCAACCAAAGAAGTAACAGTCCCACTGCAATCATGACTAACTGACCGCCCTCTATGTGATAGAAGCCAGTGCTGTGCCATAGGTTAATTAGTTTATCCATCGAAGAGGCCTCTTAACCCAATATCAACATAGTGTCGCCAACGGAAACCGTATCACCTTCTTTAAGGCTAACAGAAACCACCGTGCCTGCTTTTGCTGCACGGATTTCCGTTTCCATCTTCATCGCTTCCATGATAATCACAACATCACCCTCTTGCACTTGCTGCCCTGCTACCACCAATACTTTAAAGATATTACCCGACAATGGTGCAGCAACTGGCTCGCCCGCCATAGGGGCAGCTTGCTGCGGTACCATTGGTGCAGCGGCACCCACTGGCACAGCAGACGTCACATCGCCGCCTTCTGCCACTTGAACAACGTATTGTTGTCCACTCACCGTAACCGTATATACACCTGAATCTTCACCCGTACTTGCTGTCGCTTTTGCTGCTGGACCTGAAGTCGCAGCCACTGCGTCTTCCAACGTAGGTGCAGGTTCAAATGCATCAGGGTTCCCACGATTTTCCAGGAACTTAAGGCCTACCTGAGGGAACAATGCGTAAATAAGCACGTCATCAATCACATTCTCAGCTAATTTGATGCCTTTTTCTGCCGCTAAACCTTTAAGCTCTTCCGTCAGCTTATCCATCTCGTCATCAAGATTATCTGCAGGTCGACACGTTATCGCTTCTGCACCATCCAATACTTTTTCCTGTAGCGCTTTATCAAATGCAGCAGGAGCTTTGCCGTATTCGCCTTTTAAAACACCCGCGGTTTCTTTAGTGATTGTCTTATAACGTTCACCCGTTAATATATTCAATACTGCCTGAGTACCTACAATTTGCGATGTAGGTGTCACCAATGGAATGTAACCAAGGTCTTTACGCACTCGCGGAATTTCTTCCAAAACGCTATCAAGCTTATCGCCAGCACCCTGCTCCCTGAGCTGACTTTCCATATTAGTAAGCATGCCACCGGGAACCTGGGCAACTAATATACGTGAATCAACACCACGCAAAGCACCTTCAAATTTCGCGTATTTCTTACGCACCTCTCTGAAGTAACCCGCAATTTCTTCCAGCAGTTTGATATCTAACCCAGTATCACGACCCGTACCTTCCAGCATTGAGACAACGGATTCGGTAGCAGAATGACCATAGGTCATACTCATAGAGGAGATAGAGGTATCCACATTATCGATACCTGCCTCTACCGCTTTTAGAATAGTTGCAGTCGACAGGCCAGTTGTTGCATGGCAGTGCATATGCACAGGTATTTCCAATTCTTCCTTTAACTTGCTGACCAAATCAAACGCAACATAAGGCTTTAACAAACCGGCCATATCTTTAATACAGACAGAATTCGCACCCATGTCTTGTATACGCTTTGCCATATCGATCCACATGGCATCATTATGAACAGGACTCACGGTATAAGAGATCGTACCCTGTGCATGCTTATCTTGCTTGATAACTGCCTTAATGGCCGTATCTAAGTTACGCACATCATTCATCGCATCAAAAACACGGAAAACATCAACACCATTAACTGCCGCACGCTCAACAAACTTATTAACTACGTCATCGGCATAATGACGGTAACCCAAAATATTCTGGCCACGAAATAACATGGACTGAGGGGTATTAGGCATCGCCTTCTTCAACAAACGAATACGCTCCCAGGGATCTTCACCAAGATAACGGATACAAGAGTCGAAAGTAGCTCCGCCCCAGGTCTCTAAAGACCAATATCCAACTTTATCCAGCATTTCAGCAATCGGTAACATATCCTCAACTCGCAATCGAGTAGCGAACAATGACTGGTGCGCGTCCCGAAGAACAACGTCAGTGATGCCTAGCGGCTTTTTTGCCTCACTCATGTACATGGCCTTTTTAGTGTTTAGTTTTGCTTAACGTTAATAGAGTTCGCTACTTGTGGCGCGAACGATGCCGATGAATTGCAGCCGTGATAACAGCA
>MAAC01013513.1_pt1 | contig 42445 bp, 34 predicted proteins | sample 1115981 | NCBI WGS metagenome assembly MAAC01 (sample SAMN04961126, study PRJNA320927) | seawater metagenome | isolation source: sample BD02T64 sea water enriched with oil for 64 days | place: USA:Gulf of Mexico | collected 2013-07-27 | reverse complement strand
GAGGGATTTGCCAATAAAGTGAAAGAGGAGCTTGGGAATGCGCATATTGTTATCAATAATGCAGGAATAGAAGGCAGTGGCCAACCAATTTGGGCAACTGAAGAAGACAGCTTTCGTCGCGTTATGGATGTTAATTATTACGGTGTTGTTTATGGTACGCAGGCATTTTTACCGCAACTGTTGAGTCAAAAGGAGGCTGCGGTTGTGAATGTATCGAGTATTTTTGGCTTAATGGGTACTCCAAATCATGCTGATTATTGCGCTAGTAAATTTGCTGTTCGCGGGTTTACCGAATCATTGATGACTGAATTGAATGATAGCTCAGTTCAGGTTCATCTTGTTCATCCTGGTGGGATTGATACTAACATTGCGCGGCAAGAGCACTCTCAGTCTTTTTCACAGCATTACTTGAAAACATCAGCAGACGATATGGTTGAAAGAGTGGTTCGCGGTATCACTAAAAACCAGTCAAGAATTGTTTATGGCAATGGGTCAAAAAAGACAGAGCTAGGCGCTCGATTATTGCCTTTGACGTGGATGAAAAAATTCACATGGCATGAAATGAAAAAAGTAATTGATTTAACACATTATGATTCTCGTACGTTGAATGAAAATACTAGGCTACGAAAATGAAAAAAGTGATTGCATTGATAGTGATTGTGTCTGGCGTAATGTTTTTTTCTCTGGACATAGAAAAATACCCAGAAGTTGGCCAACTAGCTTATGAAAATATTACGGATGTTGAGGCAAATGTTTACGGTTTTACTCAGTCAAAAGTAGATATTGATGAACTTTCTATAAGCCTTTATGAAAGTGAGTATGACCCGAAAAAAGAAACACTGTTGATGCTTCATGGCTACAGTGCGGATAAAGATGTTTGGCCGCGTTTTGCTCGTCATTTTGTGGATGATTATAACGTTATTATTCCTGATATGGCGGGACATGGCGATACAGGGTTTGATCGTCAATGGGGCTACCGTATTCCAGAGCAGGTTAGTCGGCTAATTGAATTGCTGGATGTGATGGGTGTGGAGAAGGTACATGTTGTCGGAAATTCAATGGGCGGTTTTATTGCAGCACATTTAGCAAAAGATTATCCAGACCGGATTCTGTCATCGTTGCTTATTGACCCAGCAGGCGTACAGTCACCAGAATTAAGTGATATGGACAACATGTTATCTCAGGGGCGCAATCCATTTGAAATACATAGTCGGTCTGAGTTTGATGAGTTTTATGCTATGACAATGGCTCAGCCGCCTTGGTTGCCTGATTTTGTTTTAGGGGCGGTGAATGAAAAATATCAAAGTCGACGAGAGCAATTAAAACGGATATTTAGCGATTTTCATCATCAAGATATGTTGGATGATGAACTGAATAATATTGTGTCGCCAGTGTTGTTGTTATGGGGGAAAGAAGATCGCATTCTTCATGTGAGTAGCACAGATGTATGGGAGGCAGGAGTCGACAATATTAAAATAACGATTTTTTCAGGTGTTGGGCATATGCCTATGGTAGAAGTGCCTGTTCGAACTGCCGATTTATATAAAGCATTCTTAGATAACTTGGGTTTTGGAGATGACGCGTGAAAAACCTTAATAGTAAAGTTGCAGCAATTACGGGGGCAGGATCAGGTATTGGTCATCTATTTTAATAGTATTAAACCAAACCATCGGAAATAATTTGATCGGCATGATCTAGAACGGTTTCAGCAATGGGGCGAAATTGTACGGAGAGTTCTTTTTTGGCTCGTTGATTATCAAATTCAATCGCATGACTGACATTATTGGCAACAAAATCTCGGGTGATTCCCATAAATGGCCCTACTAGCCAAACGATAGGTTTAGGCACTTGCCAGCGAGGAACCCCATATTTTGAGCCGTATTTTTTGCGAATGATGTTTGCCATTTCTAACATAGACTGAGAACCAGCAACAAGGATATGACGACCCAGAGCTTTTTCCGTAGTCGCCGCATTAATATGTGCAATAGCGACATCCCGTACGTCCACAAGAGGGAAGCGAAGATCAGGGGCTCCCGTGCGTAAAGTCCCATCCATCAATTCCAGCATGGTTGATAAGCTTGTTGAATCTGACGCTTTGGCTAACGATGGGCCTAATACCAACCCAGGGTTAACGGTGACCATGTCCCAGCGAGATTGAGCTTCATGTATTTTAATAGCCTCCTGTTCTGCCAGCGTTTTTGAGTAGGAATAAGGCTGATGACCGACGGAGGATGTCGTATTCCAATGTGCTTCTGTAAAAACACCTTGTTCGGTGCTTTGCATATCGACATAGTCCCCGTATATGGCAACAACACTGGAGGTCAGGATAATTCGTTTAACGCTGTGTATTCTGTTAGCTGATTCCAAGACATTTCTGGTGCCTTTAAGTGCCGGATCGATAAGTTCAGTCTGAGGGTCATTTAACCCACGAATAATAAAAGGGGAGGCAGTATGAAAGACTAGCTCACAACCCTCCATAGCTTCATCGAAATCTCCGTTATTAAAAAGATCGGCATTAAATAGCGTCAACTTGCCTGGATATTCATTAATTAGGGTTTGTAAGTGACTTACTTTATTTTGATTTGTTTTATCTCTAACGGTAGCGTGAACGGTAAACTCTTGTTCTAACAAGTATTTAACAAGCCATGAGGCGATGTATCCGTTTGCACCTGTCACAAGAGCAGTTATGTTATGGTGTTTGGCGGTCATTGAATCGTCTCCGAGGTATTGCATGATATTGGCTTTAATTTATTGGTACTATCGTACCTAAGTGAAGGGTGTCGATCAATTCTTTAGCCAGTTATATTAGGCCAGTACAGATTGTGGACTGATGTTATTATGACGTCGAGAATTGTTTAAATACTGTCCTAACTAAATGAATAGCTAACTAAATAGTTAAATGTGATGAGCTTGTGGAATGGTAGTAATGATCGCTAATAATTTTGTCGGTTCGCCGGTTGATCAGGTCGTATTTGATGGCAATTCCGTGTTTATTAAAAGAGATGACCTGCTAGATCCTGCGTTCTCTGGAAATAAGGCCCGTAAGTTATATTATCTTCTTGAAAATGATGATTCACATGCCAAGGTGATTAGTTACGGCTCGCCTCAATCTAACTTCCTCTATTCATTGTCAGAATTGGCGAAATTGAAGCAATGGAAGTGTGATTTCTACGTGGATCATGTGCCTCGTTTTTTACGTGATAATCCTGCGGGAAATTACCTAAGAGCTCGGAATAATGGTGCCAACATTATTTCAATCCATAAGGAAAAAGATACCTTAAGCATTGAAGAATATATCAATAAATTTGTGTTGCCTGAAGAAGAGTGTGCATTGTTTATTCCCGAAGGTGGCAGTAGCCCGCTTGCAGAACCTGGTATTAAAAAATTAGCAGAGGAAATCACTCAGTGGGCAGAAATAGAAAAGATGGATGATGTTAAAGTAATGTTACCGTCGGGTACGGGGACTACAGCGTTATATTTGCAGAAGCATCTGGATTTTGAAGTGTTAACCTGTGCTTGTGTTGGTGCTAATGAATATTTGGAAGACCAGTTTCAAGCATTGTCGAAAGGGGCGTTCCAGCACCCAACAATTTTGTCAATGCAAAAAAAACACCATTTTGGAAAAGTATATACAGAGTTTTATGATATTTGGCTTTCTCTAAAAAAACAGACGGGCATTGAGTTTGAATTGTTATATGATCCATTAGGTTGGTTAACGTTAAGAGGTTATATGCAAGTTCAAAAAAATAACGTTGAGCAGTCAAATCCCCCCCCTATTCTTTACATACATCAAGGGGGCGTGCTGGGGAATGATACGATGTTGGCACGGTATAACCGGATGAAACGAATGGGAAACAAGTGATGTATTTCACTCTAGTAAGTAACATCAGTAGATTCCTATAGAGTCATTAAGAGTAAAGTATAAAGAGGTGAGTATTATTTTGCAGTCGGATATTAATTTGGTGGTGGTGTTGGGGCCTACGGCGTCAGGGAAAACGTCTCTGGGTGTCGCATTAGCTGAACATTTTAACGGAGAAATCATTTCAGCAGATTCCAGGCAAGTTTATCGTGGTATGGATATTGGTAGTGGTAAAGATTTAGATGAATATGGCGATATACCTTATCATCTGATCGATATTGTTGATCCAGGTTATGAGTTTAATGTATTCGAATTTCAACAGCGATTTAACGATGCATTTTTATCCATTCAGAGCAACAATAATTTGCCCTTCTTGGTTGGCGGTACGGGGTTGTATCTGGCATCGGTACTTAATGGCTATCAATTTACTGAAGTTCCAAATAATCAACCTTTGCGAGATATGCTGGAACCAAAAAATCATGATGAGCTTGTAGCGCATTTGAAAAAACTCACCCCTAATCTACATAACACAACGGATGTGTTAGAGCGCGATCGACTTATTCGGGCGATAGAAATTGCCGAAGCTGATAAAGTAGCAACCCAACCTTCTATCGTTTTGCCAGAGATAACGCCACGTATATTTGGGATTCAGTGGGAACGAGAGAAATTGAAGCAACGTATTACTCAGCGTTTAAAGCAACGACTGAATGAAGGGCTTATTGAAGAAGTTGAAGCACTTCACAATGGCGGTGTTAGCTGGGAGTCACTGCATTTTTATGGTTTGGAATATCGTTTTATTGCAGCGTATTTACAGGGCGAGCTAAATAAAAATGATATGGTACAGAAATTGAATTCTGCAATTCATACTTTCTCCAAGCAACAAACTAAGTGGTTTCGAAGGATGGCACGAAAAGGAACTGATATTATTTGGTTAGATGGGGAAGGAGATGTATATCAGCAGGCGCTTACTCATTGTTAAAATACGCCTCGATAAGATAATGCTTCAGTGATGTGATGTTTCTCAATGTCGTTTGTGTTTTCTAAGTCAGCTAGTGTTCTACTGACTTTTAATACACGATGATAGGCTCTTGCCGATAGTCCCATTTTATCTGCGGCACGTTCAATGAATAGTTGGTTTTGCGGTGATAATGGACAATGTAGTTCAACCTCTTTGCTACTCATGTCATGATTAGCTTTGCCGGTGCGTTGAATTTGTTTTTGTCGTGCCAGTTCAACTCGGCGACGGATTGCTGCACTATCTTCTCCTTGTGCGTTTGGTTTATTTAATTGAGAAAGTGGTACGGCATCAACTTTAATATGAATATCTATGCGATCCAGTAATGGGCCTGACAGTTTTGATTGGTAGCGATTACAACATGCAATAGGGTTTGTGCAACCATCATTGGGTTTTTCTGGGGTACCACAAGGACATGGGTTCATTGCGGTGAGTAGCTGAAAGTTTGCAGGGTATTTCACTTGTCTCGCTGCCCGAGAGATTGCTATCTCGCCCGTTTCGAGTGGTTCGCGTAATACTTCTAATGCCTTTCGACCATACTCAGGTAATTCATCCAGAAATAAAACGCCATTATGGGCAAGGGATATTTCGCCTGGTTTTGGGTTACTACCACCTCCGGCTAGCGCAATTCCTGAGGCAGTGTGATGTGGCGTACGAATAGGACGGATATTCCAATCGAGTGTTTCATTGGATAAAGCGATAGATTGAATGGCGGCAACTTCCAGTCGCTCTTGTTCTGTCATTGGTGGCAATATTCCAGGCAATCGTGCGGCTAACATTGATTTTCCCGCTCCCGGTGGGCCGATCATCAATAGATTATGCTTTCCTGCCGCTGCCACTTCCAATGCTCTTTTTGCCTGGTGTTGTCCTTTTACATCGGACATGTCAGGAATGTCCTGTACATGAAATACTGTTGTTGAAGGTTCCATTGGATCTAAAACAGTTTTCTTTTGTATGTGAGCACAGACCTGAAGTAAATGTGTTGCAGCAAATACGGTGACGTTGCTTGGCAATGTTGCTTCTTTCGCATTTGCGTTTGGCACAAAGAGTGCTCGGAATTCTGTTCGTGCGGCAATAGATGCCGTTAGGCTTCCCGTTACGGGACGCAATTCACCAGAAAGTGCGAGCTCACCAATAAATTCAAGTGTGCTTAACGGACTGCTTTCAATTTGATCGGAAGCGGCGAGGATACCTATGGCGATGGGTAAATCAAATCGACCGCCATCTTTTGGTAAGTCCGCGGGTGCTAAATTAACGATGATGCGTTTTGATGGAAATTCGAATTCAGAATTAATGATGGCAGAGCGAACTCTTTCTTTGCTTTCTTTAACCGACGCATCAGGTAAGCCAACAATAGAAAATCCCGGTAGACCATTAGAAAGGTGAACCTCGACGGTGACGACTGGTGCGTCCATTCCGACGCGTGCTCGAGAGTGAATGATGGCGAGGCTCATAAATAGTCTTCTATCAATAATGGAGAGGCGTTGTAATAGGAGACAATGTTTACATAAGGGTTTTCTGCTTTTTAGTATTTTATCTATGGGCGTTTTGCATAACGAATAGGCGTCATGCCAGACCAGTTTTTGAACGCTCTAGTGAAAGCGCTTTGCTCTGAATATCCTAAACTCTGTGCTACTGCGCTAATGGACAGTTCACCTTTGTCTAGATACTGTTTGGCTAATTGGTATCTGACTTGGTGTAGAAGTGTACTAAATCGAATGTTCTTTTCGGCCAATTTTCGATGCAAAGTTCGGCTTGAAATGCCAAGACGGATGGCAACGTTATCTTGAGTGAGCTGTAGTGCGGGGGATAGTGAAGGAGATAGTTTAGGGCAAGAAATAGTATCAATAATACACTGTCTAACGTTCGTAACGAGGTCACTAGAGGATGAGGGTAATACATCCAGCATCGACTGGGCTTGTTGTTCGAGGATTGTTCCTAGTGTTGGATTGCTTGTCGTTGACGAAATATCCCCAAGCTCAATGGGTATTTCAATAAATAACGCTGAACAATTAAACGCTATCTCGCAACAAAAGAAGTCATGATGTTGGGAGGTATCGTTAGGTTGGGCATGCATAAACCCTATTTTTAACGGTGATAGATTATTGTTTCCCGTAACAAGGCGAGCGAAAGAAACCAGGGAGCTAATTAATGTCTCATCAGAATCTTTGTTGGCAGAGCAATAGGCTGGTAACCATTGGCAACAAATAATGTCACCTTTGCGTTCTATTTTTGCGCCAGTGCCTCCTGCGAGAAGTTGTTGGAAGTGCTCAAAGTAGGTTGCGGCCTCTTTGAGGTTCACAGCGGATAAACTAAGGTAGCCAACAATACCACTGTATTCAGGGGTAAAACGTTTTCCTAATTCTAGGCCGATGTGTTCTATGTTTGATTTTTCACCAAGTAATGCCAGGGCATCCCACCATTGTTGGTAGGTGACGGCGGATTTTCCTTTTTCAAATGTGAGTATTTGCAGAACCTCCGGTGCATTTATGTCTCGATTTAGCATGAAAGCGGCTAGTAGCCCGGTGACATCGGCTGATATGGTTTGTTGGGCTAACATTTGTTGTTCTCAATTGTCTTCGGTTGTAATGGCTCTTTTGTCGCTCGCTAATACAAACGTACACGAAATCACCTTGGCTGAAAATGGTAAAAAAATGGCTAAGCCTGTCAATACAGTCAATGTGCAATGAAACAAAATACAGGAGTGAAAAAAATCAATAGGAGCAGGGTTTTATGCAAAGAAATAAGAAGGGTTCATTGGCGATTGCATTGTTGGGTTTAGTGGCGATAAGTGGTTGTGTTGATAGGGATTTTGTTGGTGGTGTGGTGGTTGGGAATGATAAAGCAATTACGCTATTGGAAACCTACAGCCAAACGTATATTGATATTGAGGCTAATCCTCAAGGGGTAACGGAATTTAAAATTGATGACATCACACCGGGAGCTCGATTTGATTTTACTGTTGTTGACAACGAGAACTGCTCTATTGTTGATAATGTTGGGGAATATGATGGCTTTCCGAACTTTGGGGTAAAGGTTCAGTGTAAAGATGAAAATGGTCAACGTTGGTCTGGCAATCCGATATTGAGAAATCAATATACAGCTGACCCAACGTTACTGGTGGTTGAGGACTACCTGTACCTTTATGCTGGGCGTGATGAAACGTCGTTTATTCATATGCAAAAGAGCCAATGTAAAAATCGCTGTTTAACGGAAGCATTACAAACGGCAGCAAATTTTGAGATTACTGGTATTCATATTTATCGAACCAAAAATATGGTGGACTGGGAGTATGTTGGTCCAGCGGTAGAGGCAAAAGATGTTTCTTGGATGCGCCAAACGTGGGCGAGCCATATATTAGCCAAGAACGGGAAGTACTACTTGTTCACCTGTTCTCCAGCAAAAGATATTATTACTGATGTTGGTGTGAAGTCGATTATTTCGTTGTTGTCTGGTGGTGGCATCGCTATTGGGCCTAGCGCGTTAACGGGTGTGGCGGTTAGTGATTCTCCTGCAGGACCATTTATGGACATTGGTGCGCCGTTAGTTTCCTATCTAACCCCAGGTGCTATTGATGAAGTGATGGATCCTGCTGCATTTACCGATGATGACGGTACAACCTATCTTTTTTATGGCGGAGGCGGTAATGCTCAGTATGTTGCATTGAGTGGGGACCTGTTGTCGGTAAATGGCCCAATTTTGGAAATCAAGGGAATAAATGGTAGTGATCCGATGCCAGAGTTAACGGAAGCTACTTATGTTCATAAGCGTAATGGGGTTTATTACCTAAGTTACTCGAAATCTAAGGTAGGAGAAGCGCCATCTCCATTAGCGTATGCAACGGCGGACAATATCCATGGCCCTTGGACGTATCAAGGGGACATATTAGGAGCAGTGGATATATTGACGAATCACGGGGCAATTACTACTTATAAAGGCAAGGATTACCTTTTTTACCATACGGGGCAATTACCGGGAATCCATAGTGGGGCATTAAGTAGTAATGCCACTCGCGCCGTGTCGGTGCAGGAGTTGGCATATAATGATGTGGGGCAAATAGTCTTTACAGAGCAGACAGCGCTGGGTGTGCCAGAGCTGTCAGTAGTAGAGTAAGTAAGGTAGCTGGTTACGCTACTCTGCTATCCTAAAATATTATTCTGTAGTTCCTTCTTGCTGAGCTTGTTCAAGCTCAGCCACAACCTTTTCTAAGGCCTCAAGCTTGGTTCTGGTGCGTGCTAATACGTTGCGTTGGATATCAAACTCTTCTCTACTGACAAGATCCATATTACTTAGGGACTCAGACATTAAAGAACGGAGGTTGTGTTTTAGATCTAGTCCTGCTTCTTCTAACCCTGGGGGGATTCTTTCTTTAAATAACTCAACTATTTGATTTAGCAGGGTTTCAGGAGGCGTTAAGCGTGCCATAATCGGAGTTCCATCGTGATTTGTGGAGAAAAAGGCAGTTTATCACTTCTATGTGTGGATATCCTTTCTCTCCCCCATCAAATCATGGTGCACCTTAATAGGCGCTTGCTCGTTTTCAGGGCGTGCTTTATTGTGGTGCGCTATAATGGTGCTGGAGTGAGGTAAAAATAGATTTTTATTGAGTCTAACTCCTTGTTTTTACGCAATTTATCCTAATAGGCATGGATTGTGCAATTAGCTGCGCATGTTCCGTAAATGAGCATGCACACCCGGCGTTGCATTTATTTGCGATCAGAAGCAAAAACAAAAACTAAATTATTCATTCCGGTTTATTGGAGAACTTTATGAAACTGGTAACAGCCGTAATCAAGCCGTTCAAATTGGACGATGTACGAGAGGCACTTTCCGAAATTGGGGTTCAAGGTATTACCGTTACAGAGGTAAAAGGCTTTGGGCGTCAGAAAGGTCATACTGAATTGTATCGTGGTGCAGAGTATGTTGTGGATTTCCTCCCAAAAGTAAAAGTTGAAGTAGCAACAACCGAAGAGTTGTTAGACCAAGTTATCGAAGCGGTAACAAAAGCGGCTAACACGGGAAAAATTGGAGACGGAAAAATCTTCGTAACCAACCTAGAACAAATCATTCGTATTCGTACAGGTGAGACGGGCGCAGAAGATACATTGCGGAGAGTTACCGTGGAAGATTTAACGAATAATATTTATCAGTTGCAGTATGCAATGGACACCTTTTACTTTTTGGTGTGCGGTGCATTAGTTATGTGGATGGCAGCAGGTTTTGCCATGTTAGAAGCCGGCCTTGTCCGTTCTAAGAACACGACCGAAATTCTTACTAAAAATGTCGCGTTATTTGCGATTTCTTGCACTATGTACATGGTTTGTGGTTATGCCATTATGTATGACGGTGGTTATTTTCTAGCAGGTATTGAGTCTGTTGATACAGCTCAGGTGCTAAAAGACTCAGCAGCAAATGGTTTTGAAGGAGATTCAAACTATTCAACTGCTTCTGACTTTTTCTTCCAAGTTGTATTTGTTGCTACTGCGATGTCTATCGTGTCAGGTGCCGTTGCAGAGCGTATGAAGCTTTGGGCTTTCTTGGCATTTGCTGTAGTGATGACAGCGGTTATTTATCCTTTAGAAGGCAGCTGGACTTGGGGCGGTAAAGAAGTTTTCGGACTGTTCGCATTAGAAGTTGGCGGCGTATCGTTCTCTGATTTTGCTGGTTCTGGTATTGTTCACATGGCCGGCGCATCAGCTGCGTTAGCGGGTGTATTGTTACTAGGTGCTCGTAAGGGTAAGTATGGTGCTAACGGTCAAGTAAATGCGATTCCTGGTGCAAACTTACCAATGGCAACACTAGGTACATTTATTCTTTGGATGGGCTGGTTTGGATTTAACGGCGGCTCTGTTCTTAAATTAGGCGATATCAGCAACGCGCATTCTGTTGCAATGGTATTTCTAAACACTAATGCAGCAGCAGCAGGTGGAGCGATGGCCGCGCTAATAGTTGCTCGTTTACTATTTGGTAAAGCAGATTTAACGATGCTTCTAAACGGTGCGCTAGCAGGTCTTGTTGCAATTACAGCAGAGCCTTCTACACCTACAGCATTGGCTGCGACGCTTATCGGTGTTGTTGGTGGTGTGATTGTTGTGTTCTCTATCCTTGCTCTAGACAAATTGAAGATTGATGACCCAGTTGGAGCGATATCGGTTCACGGTGTGGTTGGTCTGTTTGGTGTAATGGTTGTACCGGTGACTAACGATGGTGCGTCTTTCGCAGCTCAAGCGCTAGGCGCTGCGGTAATCTTCGGATGGGTGTTCGGAGCAAGCATCGTAGTATGGGGTATCTTGAAAGTTGTTATGGGTATCCGAGTTACTGCCGAAGAAGAATACGAAGGCATGGATATCAGCGATTGCGGTATGGAAGCCTACCCTGAGTTCACAAATAAGTAATGTGAGTTAAAGGTATAAAAAAAGCACCTTCGGGTGCTTTTTTTATACCTGTTATTTGGCACTATTATTCGGTGTTATGGTTAAGTGTTATAGTTACAAGAATGTCCTTTGATGAAAAGTGAAAGAGGTAGTGTAAGGTGAAGCAATTCAATGAGGTATGTGTTCTTTGTGTCGCTGTATTATTATTGGTATCCGCAGTGGGACAGGCCGATGTATATGAGTGGGTTGACGATAAAGGGCACATACATTATGGCGATAGATTACCAGAGGGGATGGCTGCGAAAAAAATTGATATGCCTGCTGAAAAAGCGAATGCTAAGCAGATCCCTTCTTCTGATATAAGTGATGCAGAGCGTAGACAGCGGCTAAAGCGTATTGCAGAAACGCTATCTTTTGAGAGAAAAGCTAGAGAAGGTGTACGGCAAAAAAAACAAGAAGAAAAAATGGAGAAGCAAGCTACGTGCGAACGTTTGCGCATTAGATTGGACGAATTAAAAAGTGTCAATGTTTATTATCGACGTGATGAAAAAGGTAAGCGCGTTTTTATATCGGACAAAGAGCGCAAGTATCTTGACGCAGTGGCAGAGAAGAAGTATCAAGAAAAATGTTCTCGTTGATCTTTATGTTTGAAGAAAGGTGTTGTTTTTCAAGCATACCTAGAGTGAATTGTTGTCCTGCATTTTTCGCATAAATAGCGCTGATGAATTAGTAGCGGGTGATTTATTATTCAACGCTATATAGATAACTAAACTCCAAAAGCTGCTAGGAGAACGTCCGAAAATGGATTTGGGTGTCGATGCAGTTCATTGTTATAATTTTGATCGCCTATTACCTCAGCAGGATTAAAGAAGTAAAATTAAAAAGCACTGGTTACCTGGCATGCAAATCCGCCAAGACCAGAAATCTTATGGCATTAATCTCTGTCGATATGATCCTTAAGCTTAGTATGAAGGGTTTGATGGAGGCGACTGGGATACCTTTACGCTCCGTTCTTTTGACATTCAGGGTTCTAAGGAAGTTGTCAGCACTAACCGCTCTTCGGGCCATCAGAATATTCTGGATTGTGCCGAGTTAAAGAGTTTCGCAGCTTGAGTTATCGTGCGTTTTTGTATACTCCTTTTCGCTACGTAGTGTTGGTATTTATAAATGACTAATATAGTCCATATTTCAGTATCAGAGGCAGGCACTATGAGTACAACTAATCGGTTCGACATTTCTGACGATGAATTTCGTTCAGCATGGTTGTATATTGACATTCAACTATCTATCAAAGGTTTTAGTCATAAAGATTTTGAGATGGCTGAATTTCAATTTCGTGAGCTTTGTGTGACACCTCTAAAATTAACAACATGGTGTAATACTTGGTTTGGTGAGTCTGAACTGAAGAGGCTCAAGGAATACCTTGGAAATGCCGATAAAAATTTGGTGACGGGCATGCATGTTGACGGCAAAGCTATCAACATGCTAAGAGCAGTTGCTAAAAATGAAAATTTGTCGATTGCGGAAGTAGTCGACAAATACCTATCCGTCGCTTATGGTAGTATCAAGAATGATCAAGAGACTGCTATTGCGTCATAAGCATTAACTATTGAATGTATAGATTATAGTTTGTTTTAGCCATTGCTGGGCTACTGTGTTGACAGGTTTTTTTGAGCTATACATAAATAGTTCCAGTGAGTTTGTTTCAAAAGGACATTTGTAAACGTTTATTTTTAGCCGCTTGACGTAAGACAAAGCAACTTCCTTTGGTATGGTAGCGATATATTGAGTCTGTGCCACAGTCTCAATAACATTTGTGTAAGATGGCACTTCTAGAGCAACATCTAGTTTGGGGTTTTTTGTACCTCGATAACAATCATCCCCACCCGTAGTGCAAACGACATGTTTTGCGTTCAAAAAGTCATCTTTCGATATATCATCATTAAACGAATTAGATTGCGCAGAAATCACTACCCACTCATCGGTTTTGAGTTTTTCTGCGTCGAAATTCTTATAATGCACATTGTGTTGGTCCAAAATTAAATCAAATTCCCCTGAATCCAGTTTGGCCGCGCTGCCAATAAGAGCTCGTTCAGTTCTGTCTTGTTCCAAAAATTTGGCTAGAATTTTTATGCCAGGACTAGTGTTGTATATGTAATCCATAAAACGATTGAATTTGGTTGAAAATGCGTATCCGTTCATCGCTATTGAAAAGTGATTGCTCGCAGAAACATAATCGAAAACCTCGCACTCTTTACCCTTTCCAAGTGTTGAATTGAAGATATCCCTTATTTCTATAAATTTTGGCGCTAGTGCGAATGCTTTTTGAGTTGGGGTAAATATGGTCAATTTATGATTATAGGTAAAAAGCTCGTCGTTATATATCATTTTTAACTTCTTGAGCGCTTTGTGGATTGCTGGCTGTGATACGCCAAAGGCGTCGGCGACATCAGATTGACTTCCCGTTTCCAGCATGGAAATGAAAATAAGTATCAACTTAATGTCTATCGTTGGCTCTGTCATTACACTCACTATAACCTGTGGTAATACGCTTGTATTCTGATTAACGCATGGTAATGTAGCACCGTTAACAAGAAATATACATAAAACCCCCATGGAGTAACAGTCGTGTTAATGATCAAATACTGTATCGTATTGATAGTACTAGCAATATCCTCCCTATCGCTATCAGCTCATGCTAAAAGCGGAATTGGTGACAGGATTAATGCAGCGTCGAAAGTTACTGTCGAGGCAACCGATGGAAAAGGCGCGTGGAGCTTAATAAAGGATAAAAACGATATACAGGTGTACTCTCGTGACGTTGAGGGCAGTAATTTTTTTGAATTTAAAGGGGTTATACAAATCAAGGCAGATGCTTCTTCAGTCGTCGCATTATTGATGGACAATGAAGTTAAAGCAAAGTGGATGCACAAAACGAAAGAAGTCATTGAATTAGTTGATGCACCGGTTAATCAGGAAAAGCAACCGGGTGATGCTGTGGCCTACATGGTCTTCGATTTCTTTCCCTTGCCAGCGAGAGATATTGTCGTCAAAAACACCATTGTTCAAGATCCGGGCACAAGAGTTGTGACATTCACAATGGAATATTTGCCAGGCCATAAGAAACTAAAAGAAAGTGGGTATGGGCACATGGACGATCTTCATGGATTAGTAACCTTGACTCCACTAAAGGGAGGTCTATTAGACATCACCTATCAAGCGCATATAGAACCGGGTTTAGCGTTGCTTAATTGTTGGTTATGCGGTGCTAGTGCTATCACCAACATGTTGTTAGAGAGTACTCCTTATTATACGTTACTAAATGCCAAGAAAACTCTTGATGAAAATCCTAAGTATGAGAACACAGTCTTAGATTTTATTATCAATGACGCCCCTGTAGCTCCGCCAGGTCATGAGTTAAGACAAAAAGAAAATGTCAGCATGCATAATAATGGCGAAGTAACCGTTAACTCTGGATCTTAAAATGACGTCAATGGAAAATCATAATAGTTCATTAACGGACACTGGCACCGATATTGGTGCAGGCTCATGGAAAAAAATTATGAACAAAAATGGAATTATTGTTCATAAAAGATCAGTTTTGAATTCTAAATTCCTTGAGTTTAAGGGGGAGACTGAAATCAAGTCATCTCTATCCTCTTTTGCGGCTTTAATGCTAGATGCCGAAAATATGTCCAGCTGGATGCATAAAACTAAGGAAGTTCGCGTTCTAGAACAAATTAGTGACAATGAGAGAATTGCCTATATGCGTTTCGATTTCTCTCCTCTTCCTGGGCGTGACCTTGTTGTTAAAAATGCGGTTTCACAAAATCCTGATACGTTAACTGTAACGTATTCAATGGAGTTCCTTGAGACGCATCATGCTCTGGATAAAAGCGACTTTGGTCACATGAAGGGCCTGAGAGGGGTTGCAACAGCTACGCCGTTGCAGGATGGTTCCATACGTTTTTCATATCAAACGCATATAGAGCCAGGCTCAGAGCTTCTGTTACTTCCTCTCGCCCCTACTATTACCAATAAACTGTTATCCGATACTCCTTTCTACACTCTTAAAAATGCAAGGAAGCTAATTGCAGAAAGTAGATATCAAAACGCCAAATTTGATTTCATCAAAAATATAGGCGATTAAGATAGCCGCAACTGAGTCAAATGCATGAATACTAATAATGAGGTCTACCTCACAGGATTTGGAATTTTTCTGCCAGGGTCTCCCATTAAAAATGAGGATATCGATAATTACTTGGGTGTTGTTAGCCCAGAATTAGAGAAACTTAAAAAAGTGGTGCTCCGGAGCAATGGAATAAAAGAAAGATTTTATGCTCTTGATTCTGATGGGAACCCCACGCATCTTAGTGAAGATCTTGCCGTATCGTCAGCAATTGCGGCAATTACTGACGCAAATATTTCCCCTTCTGATGTCGACCTTATTGTTGCTGCAACAACCTTGGGTGATCTCATTGTCCCCGCATTCGGCCAACAATTGCACGGTAAACTAGCTGAGCATGGTTTGGGGGAGGTTCAGTGTATTACTTCTGCAGGGGTTTGTTTGTCAGGTATGACAGCCCTAGAAGATGCTGCGATTCGCATTCAACTGGGGAAAAAAAAATGCGCGCTCGTTAACGCGACAGAACGACCAAGTATTGCATTTCGAAGTTCTCACTATAATGCTGAGTTTGAAAACGAAGAATTACTTTCAAGCGAAACCGATAACTATAAATTTCTCGATACAGCTTTTTTACGTTGGATGCTTTCGGACGGGTCGGGTTCTTTTGTTCTTCAAAATCATCCAAAAGAAAAAGGTATGAGTCTACGACTTGATTGGATAGACCTGATGTCACATGCGGATCAATCAACGGCTTGTATGTACATGGGGACGAATAGTAATCAAGGGATGACACCGGATAATACATGGCTTGCGCAAGAGACATTAGATATAGCCGATAGTAAGGGCATGTTAAATATTCGGCAGGATGCCAAACTACTTAAAAAGAGCATTGCATCTTTAGGGATGGTAGATCTTAAGAGGTTAATAGATAGTGGCAAACTTAACCCTAGTGAAATAAGCCATTTTCTTCCACATTTAAGCTCCTATAGTTTTGCAAAAGAAGTATCTTCTGCCATGGAAGGGGCTGGATACGATTTAGCCGAAAACAAATGGTTTACCAACCTCAGAAATAAAGGCAATACCGGTTGTGCCGCAATTTTTATTATTCTTGAAGAAGCAGTAAAAAATGGATTATTCAAGAATGGTGAGAAAATTCTAATAATGGTGCCTGAAAGTGCCAGATTTTCTTATTGTTATGCCCAGTTTACCTGTGTGGAATTGTAATGTTTAAAGCAGGTTGTATGCGAATGTTATTCAACTAATAGTAGTCATTGGGTAGCACGTATTTATTTATTGCCGGTAAGATAAAATATGGAATTACAAGGTTATAAGATAAGTAAGAAAATCCATGAAAGCAAAAATACAGTTATATATCGGGGGAAAAAAATAGCTTCCCCAGAAAGATCGGTAATTATTAAACATCATCTTGACTCATATTGGCAGATGGCGGCACTTAATAATATAAAAAATTCATATTCGCGAATCCCTAAATCTATCAATAATTTCCCGAACCTTTTAGCTACAGAGATGGTTGATAGAAATATCGTTACAGTATACTCGGATATGGGAGGTGTAGACCTCAATAAATATCGGACGACAACCCAATTAAGTATTTCTGATTTATTAGAAGTTTCGATAAATATCGCAATGTCCATTGAATTTTTGCATAATGAAAAAATTGTTCATGGTAATATATGTCCCCAAAATATTATCGTTAATTCCTCGAACAACAATTGCCATCTAATTGATTTAGATGCATCATTTCTTTGTGACACACATCTAGATAAAGTAAATTATTTTAAATCAGCCTTCGCCAAAGTTGATAAGCGCTATTGCGCAATAGAGTACTTTAGTTTTGACAAAGAAATAGGCTATCATTCCGATCTCTTTTCATTTGGTATGTTGCTTTACGAACTGTTCACTGGGGTTCTGTTAGATCAACGAAATTTTGAAAATGGAAATTCATATCCTTCGATAAACGAAAGTATCCTGCCTCCATCAAAAATCAATTCCGCAATACCTCATTCCATATCGGAAATAATAGTTAAGTGTATAAGTCAGACGCCATCAAAAAGGTACTTGTCAATTACGGCTCTTAAAATTGAGCTTGAAAAATGTAGTTCCGATATTCTAAGCTATACACCGGCTCGAAAATTAAAAGATAACGCCGAACTTAGATTGAGTATTTCAGGGTTTCATCAAAAATGTCGGATTAGTGAGGTCGATATATTAAAGGACGTTTATAGTCGATGTACTACGGGCAGCGCGGAATTGGTTTTCCTTGAAGGGCCACAAAAAATTGGGAAGCAAAAATTAGTCGAAGTCTTTGCTTCCCAGTACGAAAAAATCAGGTACAACACACTATCCTTGGAATATCAAGATACTCTAAATGACGATAATCAGATAGATATATTTGTTAATGCAATAGTATCAATTATTAAAGGTCTCACAATCACTGAGTCCGAAGTGTTAAAGGCCAGAATTTCACAATCGGAATTACAAGGGCAGCAACTCTGTTTAGCAAACCCTGAATTCTCCAGCTATTTTTCAGAGGAAACTGAAACAGCACCGAGTAAACACAGGCTCATAAATGAACTTGTTGAGCTATTGGTTGTAGTCTCTGATGAAGAGATGCCTATTCTTATTAATATTTTGTTTTCGGAAAGACTCTCGTCCGCACTGGCATTACTGATTGAAAGTGTTTATATGTGCAAGAAGAGAACAAATGTAATGTTAGTTCTTTCATACAACACCAATACACTTGGTCCAAATAGTTATCTAAGTCTATTGCTACGCTCAATATCTACTTATCGATCACAGCGTTCATCTGTAGAGACCCATATTAGACTTTCTCAAGTGTCAGTAGGCGCAATAGAGAAAATACTTGAAGAAACGTTTTCGCCCACAGACTGCTCGCATGAAAGATTTTCCCATCTGCTATATGCAATATCTAAGGGGTACCCTGAAACAATAGTGCAGTATCTAGATGAACTGATGTTCAATAATCAGGTTTATCTAAATGAGGAAAATAGTAGATGGCAATGGGATATTCTTAAACTTGAAAAAGAATTCCAGAAATCTAATGAAAAACGGTCATATGTCGACATAAAATGGCACCTTTCTGAGCTGGAAATTATTATCCTGAGTGTTCTTGCATGCTCTGGAGTTCCACTTGATAAAATGGAGATATTGGGATATCAAACTCTAGTCAGTGAAAATGATTTGGAGAATGTACTTGATAGTTTAGTACAAATGAACCTGATAAGTCATACAAATATAGATAATATAAATACATATCAGATGGCAAGGGAAAATATATCCGTACAGGTATTTTCTACACTGGACACAATGTTTTCCAAATCAGTTCACCTTAGAATATTGGAGAAATTATTTATTAAAAAGGAAGCTGTAACAGCAGAAAATATCTGCTTTATAGCCGACCAGCTATTTCTTCATCAAGGTCAAGAATATTGTTCGCGGATGGACTATATAAGAATAGCATTATACGCTGGCTATAATGCCGACGATCGCAAAGACAAATCATCTTCAAATCTACATTTGATAAATGCATACACACTGATAAGCGAAGAGGATTGGGAAGTAAATTATGATGTTGCCTACAATATTTCAATCTTGCTCCTCAATGCATTACTAACCACAAATCAACATGAGCGTTTCGATGAAATTGCTCAATATGTTCGGTCAAAATCAAAATGCATTAATGACGAATCGAATATAGTTGAACTCATCGTTACGTCAAATACAACGCAAGGACAACATGCAAGAGCCATTGCCGTGGGCAGAGAGCATCTTGGAAAACTTAATTATAAATTACCAACTCGTCATTATCTGTTACATACAATAATATTATTCATCTCAGTATATTTAAGACTTCTTTTTAATCCAATACATAAGATTAAACATATTCCCATAGCTCAGAATCAGAGAACAAAAACAATTCTTAGTATTACTCAGAAAATTGGTACTGCTGCCTATACTTCCGAACCGGATTTGCTTCCAGTTATATCAATAAAAGGGGCGTTACATTCTCTTAAACATGGAGTTACACCGGAGACAACTCAATGCTTAATGATATGTGCCTTGATACTGCTTGTAGGGTTTAAATCACCAAAATATGCATACAAATACAAAGATATCGCATTTGAACTTGCTAAGAGATTTCCTGAGAAGCGAGACTGGATGGACGGTGTTTTGGGTTATTATTTCAATGGTTTGATTCGTCCATGGAGGGATTCCCTAGTCGATTGTGAAAACAAACTGTCAGATATCTTTCGCCAAACAGTTATTATGAAGGACTATGAAACGGCAGCATTTGCTAACTCGACATATTTTGCGACATGCGTAACGCGAGGACATGAGCTTACTAGCCTAGAAAGAAAGCTTGAAGTTTCATTTCCACAGGTTGAAATGTTCAACCAAGCAAATCAGCGGCATTTACATCGAATTATATGGCAAATGGTAAGAAACCTATCAAAGCCGTGTGCTGAGCCAATGGCACTTAACGGCGAAGTTTATAATGAGGATAGGTACCGTGATTTTCACGAATCTCAAAAAGACAAGACCGTAAGCTTTTGTTATTTTTATTGTAAATTAATGATAGCTGTAATATTTAACGATTATGATGAAGCTATCAGTCTTTATAAAAAAGGAAATAGAATAATTAAAGGTGCCTTTGGATTACCGTATATTACTGGGTTTCACATGTACTATACCCTTTCAGTAATTTCAAAAACTGACTTCAGTTCAATAATATCAAGGTTACTTAGCCTATTAAAAATTATTCCAAATCGATTCAGGTTTATTCATTACAAGAATAATAGCGCCATAAACTTCGGGCATCTGCATTTGTTACATAGGGCGGAATTTTATACCTTACTTCCTTTTGGTTCTCAAAAGTCCAAAAGATTATATATCCAAGCCAAAAAACTCGCGCTGGAGTCAAATAGAAATAATGACGTAGCGCTAATAACTGAGCGTCAAATTGAATTTCTTTCAAAGATAGGAGAAACCTCACAAATACAAAAAGAGCTTGCTAGAGAGGCAGTACATTTTTATCAAAAAGCTGGGTATCATGCCAAGGCAATAAAGTTAACAAATTTCTATGAGTTGGATAAGGCAGATAAGCCTACTGACGATAGCTCAGCGCTATTAAGTCTGTACCCCGTATTCGAAAGAATATCCTTGCAAAAAAATAACGATTCTATTTTGGAAGATGCTATTGCAATAGAGACTGCAACCCTTGTTGGAGCTGAATCTTGTGTTCTAATCTTGAGGGATTCAGCGGGAAACTATCGGGCTAGGTCGCGTTTTCAGAAGTCGTCTGGCAGGGTTACTAGGTATTCGACCTCTTATACCGAATTTCACCTTAGCTCTGCTACCATAATAAAACAGGCTTTGAATAATAAGTCAGAGTTTATGGTTGTTTATCCTAAAAAATCTAATCTCATCCAAGATCCGTATTTTAATGGTAAAGAGATAGTCGCGGTCGCTGCGATACCTATAAAGAACGGTGATAATTCCATTTTAGGCGTCATTTATCTTGAGTATGAGCTGGATTATGGCTTATACAAACAAAATATGGATCTGGCCAAGATGATGGCGTCATTTGTTGTTACTCCTTTGGAATACGCGATTCTTCTACGAAGAAAGATAGAAGCTGATGATGAAACATCAGAAATGCGAAAATATATCGCCAAGGTTTGTCATGAAATGAATTCTCCAACACATACTATCGTTACAGCTTTGCAACATCTTCAGGCTGAGGTAAAGTTTCCAAATACAAATGAGTTCTATACTCATGCGTTGGTTGCCGCAAGACAGCTAATGCGTATTTCAAAGGATACTATTGACTATGAAAAAATAAAAAATAGAACACTACCATTACATCCATCACATTTTAGCTTAAGAGATTTGATCGTAGCTGCGTATGATCCGGCGAGGCTAAAGATAGCGGGAAGAAACGTTAACTTGCGTTTCCCAAATACTGCTCACGTCTATGATCATTATAATAACGATAAGCTTAGGATCCTCCAGATACTTAATAACCTAATAGGTAACGCAGTAAAATTTACTACGGAAGGTTATATCGCTTGCGATCTAGAGGTTATATCCACTAATGATAACGAAGAAGTTATTGAGATTAGTATTTCAAATACAGGACCTCAAATCCCTAAAGAATATAGAGCATCTATATTTGAGGAATACACGCAGGCCGATTCATCCTCAACACGGAAGACTGGTGGCTCCGGCCTAGGGTTAGCAATCGTTAAGGATTTAACTGAGTATATGGGTGGGAAAGTCTCAATGGAAAGCTCACCCGAAATAACAACATTTTCATTTTCTCTTCCTCTAAATAAAGTGTCTGAGGATGAATTCAATGCGATGCCCCTTGAAATTGAAGGTGATTCGTGGAGAAATCTTGATTTAGATAATTTGATGTTAGATAGAAATATAGTTGTGGTAGATGATGATAACGCCCTTCGCTTCGGATTGGTTAAAACCCTAAAAGATTTGGGGGCAAGCGTAGTTGATTTCGAGCTTCCTCTTGAGGCACTTAAATATATTCTGGATAATAGAATTGATCTCTTACTAACCGATATAGAAATGCCAAACTATGACGGTTATGCGCTAACAAAAGAAATTCGACGTAATAATATAGGTAACGAAGAGTTACCTATTATGGCTATTACAGGCCACAGGGTTGGAGATATAGAGCAACGCTGCATAGCGTCAGGCATGGATGGCTATATTGGGAAGCCATTTATGATTGAGGATTTAGCCGTGAAATTAGCTGATGTTTTCAGAATTAAAATTCCTAGGAAAATGGAGGTGACTACCTCAATATCACCAAATGTCGAGATGCCAATACTTTGCAATCAGAAACATATAAATTTATTGCATCCTTTGCTTCAATTACACCAAACCGAAGAAAGAGTTGTTTCAAATTTAATTGAGTTTTTGGAGGAACAGCATAAAGTCATGAAAAGTATTAGATCAAATATTCAGAACAAAAAATATAAATTGGCAAGATTCAGTGCTCACGGTCTAAAGAACACATTCGAAAACATTGGGGCGTTTAAAATGCTCGATCTTGTATATACGATTGAGAGAGATGTCGAGAATATTGGTGACGAGCAATTGGATAGGATGGTAATGGAAAATGAAAGTGTTTTGAAAGATGTTGAAGCTCAATTTGAATATCTTAAAAGTATGGAGTGGGATTTAAAGTTGATGAAAGTGGATTCGCCATCTCAACTTTTCGAGATTCTTAAAGAACAAATTGATAATGACAGGATTACGTGTAATAGCTATGGTAGAGAAATTTCAATGTATTTTACGGGTGTCGATCTAGAGCTGACCAAAGTGTTGCTTCAAGAAATTACAGATAGTGATTTGGATTCGGCATCTGTTACTCTGGAATTATTGCGGAAAACATACAAAAATGAAGTGGCACATTGATTAAGGCTGGATTTATGGGGTGCTAATCTAGGTGTGAAAAACATATCCTATTTACAATATTAGTCAGGCGCAGTTTATGAGTAACTCTAAAAAAACCATAGTTGTCATTGATAACGATGAAATGAATATAAAAAATATCACAAAGCTTTACATGGAGTATGATATAAAATCAAATAGCTCTTTTGATATAAATGAGGCCATCTCATATATTGAGGAACAGAATCCAGTGCTGATCTTTGTTAATATAGGGTATGGCGATAGATCTGCCATTGCTTTGATTTCTGCAATATCAAACTATAAAGCATTTATTATCACTCCGTTGATAGCACTCATTGATCAATTAGCAAATGACTTTTCAACTATTGAGGCGGAACTTTTTGATAAATCTGGGGTTTGGGATCTGCAGCGAACTCCTGTATTTCGTGAATATATTAGAGCTAAAACGGACAGTTTTCTTGCGATCAGTGAGAAAATGAGCACTCAGAATAGCACTGTAAATTTGCCAATTGTTCATTGGAGTCTTCCTCGTCGAGTTCCGAATGTTTTCATTCTTGATGATGAATCTCAGCAGCTTGAGATCTTCGATGACGCTGTAGGTAAGCACTTTGATATAAAATACAGAAAAAAAATCGAACTGGCCCAAGATTTTTTGAGCAATCCAGAAAAAACTAAACCAGACTTGATCTGCATTGATATCTACATCGACGAGGAAATTGGAGGGTTTAAATTTCACAATTGGATTAAGGCGCAGAAACATCTGGCTGAGATACCTGTTGTATTTACTTCATCTGAATGGAATGGAGTTCGAATGGCTCATTGTATCAAGGGAGGTGCTTGTGATTTCATTAGAAAGCCCTTCGCGCTTTCTAATGCCTCTAGACTACGGTGGCATTTAAAAATCTCTAATTATCTTCAATAAAATAGGAAAATATAATATTCCTAAGTAGTTTAATGTCTATCTAGCACGCAGTGGAAGAGTAAAATTTAGTTATGACTAATAATTCCATATATGAATTTAACATCAAGAATATGTTCCAATTGAAATTGGATACATTGAGATTGTTTGTCACTGTTTATAAAGAAAGGAATTTTAAAAAAGCTTACGAACGTATTAATATGCCACAAACTACGGCCGGTAATGCGATGAACTCGTTAAAGGAGGCCCTAGGATTAGATGGAAAACCTTTGTTCACAAATAGCAATAACGAGTATGCACCCACTGCTACCGCGGACAAAATATATCCGATTGCAAAAAGCATTATAGATCAAACGGAATATTTGTATTCTGTTCTTCATACCACTGATGTTACTGAGGGGCAGTTGTTTAGAATCGCCTCATCTGATACGTTCAATTTAACTTTTGCTATACGTTTGAGCCAATATATTTCTGACACATCTAACCATAAACTTCTGTTTGATAGTATTCCTAGCTCAAATGATTCTAGGCTTTATAGCGGTGTAATTAAAAAATTTCTAGAGGGGGAATATGACCTCCTCATTCACCATAATAAGGAGATATTTACACACTTCATGTACGACGAAGTATTTTCCGACAAATGGGTGTTTATCTGTCCGAGATATGCCTATGAGGAACAATTCGCTAAAGATTCCCAGCGAGTACTTTTTGAATTACCACTTATGTCCAGTGGCAACCCTGTCGTTGATAAAAGTATATACGACCAAACAAACGGGAAAGTTAAGATTATGAATAACGCTTTTTCTGTTGGATTAGTCCCGGAAGCAGTTTTAGGGAAAAACTGTGTTGGAATAGTCCCCTCTCAAATTATGAAAATGCAATCCGTTGCCAAGAAGAAATTTAAAATACTAGAGGATATGCATATTGAATTGCCAGATTTTAAATTATTTCAATTCTGGCGCTCTGGTTCTGGATCTGATTTAAGCATTGAGGCAATGCGAAAGACTGTTAAAGCAGTTTGTATGGGCCAAATATAAAGATATATTGGAGGCTGCCTACAGGTTTTACCAATGAAACATGTGCAGGTTGACTTAGAAAAGTCGCTGCGGGGGGGGGGATAGTAAGTACGTTCTGGAACCAATTTTTTTTCTGACGGGTGCAAGTTTGGAGTGACACTTGGTTGGTAGTGTAAATTATTCTTTGAGGCCTATTTTGGAGGAGTTATGGTGGCCTTTGGGATTATGGAATAGGATCATTCGCATTTCCCTGCCTCAGCTATGTGGAGTAACATGAGATTTATTACCCAGCCCCTTTGATATGTATTGTGTTTTCCATTTTTGTAAGTATCTAAGGCTCTGTGGGCGTAATTAGTTGCGACTTTATCAGAGTGTCCATTTCTTATGATTGCCTGATGCACATGATTGTAAATCATCTTTCTTGGGTTTGATCGTTCTTGTACTTGCATGATTACCCCTTGGTTAAGAAAAATACTGTCTTTCATTTAGCTGTTTCTTAGTGGTAGCGCTAGCGAGGACAGTGATTAATACCGCAAGGTTTCTATTGACATCGTTTTGGGGTTTTTGGTCTTGGCCAATTTGCATGTTAGATATACCATTGCATTATTATTTTAGATCCCCTTCCTTAACCCTGTAGGGGTAAGAAGTGATAAAAATCATAACAATGAACGGCATCGACATCCAAGTCCGTTTTCGGGTGTTCTCTTAGCAGGTTTTGGAGTTTTGTTGCATATGTAACATTGAGTGATAAATGACCGTTTGATGTTTTTTGATTTTCTCATTCTAACTTATATCTTCTGAGTGATTATTTGGCGCTAGAAGGTATAAGTTAGAATGAACATAATTAAAATCTACTTAAGATTTATCTCCATATTATTCGCCATATTCCTCGTCAACCCAGCCGGGGTGTTTAATTAAAATACGAAGATCTTTGTAGGTCCAAACATCTTTTGCCATGGCAAATAATTCGTCTAAATTCAATCGTAACGGGTTAAGTGTTTCTGGTTGTCGAGATGTTAAGCCATATTGTATTTCCCCGGCTTCTTTGCTGGACTTGAAGGTTCCAAATATTCTATCCCAAATAATGAGTGTGCCGCCAAAATTGGTGTCAATCTGGTCCGGATTGCTGCCGTGATGTGTGCGGTGATGTAAGGGTGTGTTAAAGAAAAAATCAAATCCCTTAATACGGTTTGTTAACTCAGTATGTAAAAAGAATTGATATGCTAAGTTTATTTCGATGGCAATAATTACCCACGTTTTATCAAAGCCGATGATTGCTAATGGAACCCACCACAAAACCCAACCAAAGTTTAGATCCAATAGGAAGTTTTGACGTAATGCGGTAGAGAAATTCATTCGAGTTGATGAATGGTGTGTAACATGTACTGCCCAAAACCAACGTACTTTGTGCATCGTAAAATGAAACCAGTAGAAGAAAAAATCTGCGGCAAGAAACATCAATACAATACCGATAGCTAAATTATTGGGGCTGTATTGAAAACCAAAACCTCGTACATAGTCATAAAAGAACTGGATAAACAAGGCAATAGCAATACCGTCAAACATTTTATACAGAAAACCGGTGGTAATATTGGCCGCCGACTCTTTTAGGTTGTATACGTTGGTGTTGCCTTTTTTCCGCCAATAAAAGTACTCGGCAATAATGATTGCCATAAATAGCACGCCAAATGACAGGATAAAACCAATCGCATGTAATACGTCACTCATGTTATTCGCCTTTTTGGGTGTTAGGTCGTGTTCTTGTTGCGTGTAACTTGATATCTAGTATAAGTATCTGTTGTCAAAAGTATTGACGAACGTTGCCTTCTGTTTGACAATCTGAGCCATGGCGCAATTAAATGATCTGTTCATATCCCATGATGCGATTGGCATCCTACAAGGCTACTTAAAAGAAGAGGAAGTCTCGTTGCCAGAATTTCAGGGGCAACTGGAAAATTTGGAGAAAAAGGGGGCTATATCCTTTGAAATTTGGTGGGGGTTGCTGGATAAATTGAATGATTTGTTGGCACAGCCTATCTTAGGTACCCGTATAGGGGCTAGGATGACGCCAAAACAGAGTGGGATATTGGGTTATCTTACGCAAACGAGTGCTTCAATGCTGGATGCATTGCGTTGTTTTGAGCGCTTTCAGCGACTTATCTATGAAGGGAATGTGGCACAAATAGATTGGCAAGGTGATATCTGCACCCTAACGTGGGACGTATCTCATGGGCATTCAACACAAATTTCTGATGAGGTGGTGTTTGCTTCCTTATTGTCTGTAATGAGATGTTGTTTGCAAGACCCGTCTGCATCACTTTTATCGGTGGTTTTTTCTGGTGCTCCTATGGGGCCTGCTTCTTTGTACCAAGAATATTATGGTTGTGAGGTGACATTTAACCAACCGAATATAAGCCTGTCAGTTGATAGTAAGTACTTGCTAATGCCTTTTGATTCCTCTGACCCTGGATTACACGGGTTGCTGTTTGAGCAGGCGTTGAATAAATTGCCAAAAGAGTCGGTGGAACGAAGTTTTGTTGGCGATTTGCATCAAGCGACGGTCCGAGCACTACATGAAGGTCAGCCTACGGCAAACCATATTGCAAGCAAATTACATATGTCTTCTCGAACGTTGCATCGGCGATTGGCCGGTTTAGGTTACGTATTTCGGGATTTCTTAAAAGATATTCGAAAGAAGATGGCGAAAGAATATTTTGACGATGAACATTTAACGCTATCTGAAATTTCCTTGTTGTTGGGTTACTCAGAACAAAGTGCCTTTAGTCGAGCGTTTGCTGGCTGGTTTGAAATGAGCCCTTCGGAGTACAAAGTTAGTTTGGTGAGCAGGGATTAAGTTGTCCTATATATGACTAGGCGTTATAAGGAGTGATGAGTTAGGTGTCATGTGAAGGAGAAGGGGTAATCTTTCGTTTAGTATTTGTTGTTTATGTGAATTATTGGAAGGCTTTCTAACTGGTTAATAAATAATCGGTTTGTGTGTACTTAGGAATAACAAAGTGAGTAACCATAGCGGAAGGTTTTGTAAAACGGCTTATAGACACTTCTGCTATAGAACAGAGTTATGTTAGGAAAAAACGCTATTGAAATTAGTTAGTTTTTCCTAGCATTCCTTTTTGTGTCGACTATAAATAATCCTACCTATTTACGAAGACCGAATAAAAGGAATATGGAGATGTCTGATACCCAGTCAAGCGAAAACAATAGTGATCAGTTCCACATAGATGATGGGCGCGATCGTTCGATCACATCACGTGAAGCTGAAAGACAAGAATTAGGAGATGCGATGTTAACATTTTTGAGTGGCGGAGGTTCAGTTCAAAAAATTGAGCGTGATCTACGCAAGGACCCTCCTCGTAGACCAGAGTCAAATTATGGTAGTCGACCAATTTAAAAATAAAGCGAATTGGAATTAGAAGCCCCTGATATTTGTCATATCGGGGTTTTTTATTAGTCTTGCGATAAATGAAGTGTAAGTCATAAAAATGACGCTGTAGATGTTGGAGTTATTTAGAATTTTTGATATGGCAGGCTTTTGACAGTCCTTTTGTCTGTTTTTTTAAAGTTTGTTTATAAGCTTTTAGCCTTCTTTTGATGTATTTTTTCTACTTCTGGTAATAAATCACTTAAGGTATGTATTTCCACCGTTGGGTTGCATAGTGACGAGTCTTTCTTCTGGTTTTGATTGAACCACATAGTGTGCATTCCTACTGATGAGGCTGCTTGAATGTCCTCTGTGGGGTGATCTCCGATGTGTAATGTGTGTGCCGCTTTATTATTTGTCGCTGTCAGTGCCTCAGTAAACATGTGTGTGTCGGGTTTTGGTTTTCCAGTGGATTCAGCCGAAAAATGAGCCGTAAAAAAGTCATTGATGCCAATAAGTGATAGGTCGGCGTTGCCATTGGTTAATGCAATAAGGGGGTACTGTTTGGATAAGGTTTTTAATATATCGAGAGTTTCTGGAAAAAAAACAATATTATTGCGTTCTTTGATAAAAACCGAGAATGCAGCCTCCATTGTCTCTTCTGCTTTTCTGTTACTAAGTCCTGATTGCAAAAAGCATTGTTTCAGTAACGTTTTCCTCATAGTGGTGGGGAAATGTCTTTTGTCAGGGTGTTGCTTGTTAAATTGTTGTCGTAATGAAATAAGGTTTTCTTTTTGATAAAACAGTTTTGCTTCAGGTACGTTGTTATTTACCCATATTGTTAGTGTTTTCTCTGCACGGATTAACGTAGGTGTGACATTCCACAGCGTGTTATCTAGGTCTAAGGTGATGAGTTTAAGCATATTATGTTTTCTTCTTGGCTCTAGGGTGTGATTTGTCATAAACCTGGGCTAAATGCTGGAAATCTAAGTGAGTATATATTTGTGTGGTAGAGATGTCGGAATGTCCCAGAAGCTCTTGTACTGAACGTAAATCACCGCTTGATTCCAAAATATGACTGGCAAAAGAGTGGCGTAACATATGAGGGTGAACCGGGCGGTCGGTGCCTTGTTTCTCCCCCCATTGTTTAATGCGTTGTTGTACGGAGCGTTGTTTTAAACGTGAACCATTTTTGTTGAGAAATAACGCATTTTCTGACACCCCTTCTGTTACTGTTTTTAATAGCAAGGGGCGAGTATTTAACCATAAAGTTAATGCGATCGTTGCCTCTTTTCCCACCGGAATTAAACGCTCCTTGTTACCTTTACCTAATACTTTTACTGAACGATTATCTGATTGATAATCTTTGACGTCCAAGTTGACGAGCTCACTCAATCGTAACCCAGAAGAGTAAAATAATTCTAGAATAGCTTTGTCCCGAATAACTAAAGTAGGGTTGTTTCCCTCGGAAGGATTTTCTATATCAAGCAGTTGGGCAGTTTGGTCGGCATCAAGAGTGTGTGGCAGTCGTCGCTGGCTTTTGGGCGCGCTAATGCCTGCGCCGGGATTGTTCTTAATAAGACATTTTTGGATCAAGTAAGCCATTAAACCACGAATGCTGGAGAGGTGTCGTTGCAGGGTTTTTCCCGATTTCCCCTTATGATGTTGGGAGGCGATATATTGGCGAATGAGATTGGGTTTGATCAGAGTGATGTCAGTTAGTTCAACATCAATGCAATATTGAGAAAAGACTCTCAGATCTCTTTGATAATTATTAACGGTATGAGGAGAGAGCTGTCGAATCGTGTCTAAATGATGTAGATACGATTCGATAGCATTGGGCAGTGTGCTTAGTTGATGTTTATTGCTCATTGGACAGGTGTTGTGAAAGGCAGCGACTGGCCACTTCTCCAATGTAACTAATAAACGTTGTTTCCATGTCAGGGCTGAAATGTTGAGGGTTATAATTTCCTACTACCAATAAACCGAAATCTTGTTTATGGCTTAGAGGGATAATGGCAGCGGAGCCTTCATCTTTTTCGTATCGTGGGAACAAGTATTGCAATTCATTAGCACGTAATGCGCTACAGGTTACGCGATCAAAACGAACTAACTTGCCTAGCACATTTTTAGCCGCTTCACTTGAGAGTTGGGTAATGAGTGAGGTAGATGTAATGTGAGGCTGGTCAAATAGAATGATGTTGGCGCAGTCCACTTTAAAATCATTACGTAAACTGTGATGTAACACGCGAGCGCTGTCTTCTAGAGAGTCTGCTTCGAGTAAACTTAAGCCAAGTTTTTTGGTGAGCTTAAATAAATTGTCATTGTCTCGAGCGGTAGCGATAACATCACCAAGGCGGTTGCGTAATTCGCTGTTTCGTTCTCGTAGCACTTTGGCTTGTCGTTCAATTAATGATGTGGCGTTGCCTGTTGAGTGAGGAAGTATTAAGTCTGCTAACAAATATTCATATTCTTGGAAAAATCCCGGGTTGCTAATAAGGAATTTGGATACCTGAGAGGCTGTTAGTGTGGTGCCTTGTGTTTCTTCTAATACCGCATCAGTCATAGTGTTATGGTTCCTTCGTATACTGTGGTGGCTGGCCCAGTCATCATTACATGGTCAGCATTTTTGTTATTATGGGTGGCAATGTCAGAGTCAGCAGGGAGCCATTCAATCGTTAAATCCCCCCCAGGTAAGGAGACGGTCACCCTATTGTCTACTAGGCCTTGTTGTATTGCTACAACGGTTGCTGCACAGGCTCCGGTGCCGCATGCTTGAGTTTCACCAACACCGCGTTCAAACACGCGAAGTCGTATATGGTCACGAGAAACAATTTGCATAAACCCAATATTAGCTCGGTTTGGAAAAATTGGGTGTCTTTCTAACTCGGCGCCAAGGGTTTCTACTGGCGCAGTTTCAACATCATCTACTACTAGAACACCGTGAGGGTTGCCCATGGAGATTGCACCGAGGGTGATGTCTCCTTGGCTGGTTGCTACGGTGTAGCGAATTTGGCGTTGTTCTGCGATCAAGGGGATGTGTTGAGGCTCTACAATAGGCGGCCCCATATCCACGATAACATTGCCGTTGGCTAGTACATTAAGCGTGATAATGCCGGTATTAGTCTCAACGACAATAACGGCTTTATCCGTTAGCTTTTTCTCCTGAACAAAACGTGCAAAGCAGCGAGCACCATTACCACACTGTTCAACTTCGCCACCATTGGCATTAAAAATTTGGTAGCGAAAGTCGATATCAGGCGTGCTTGAGGGAGATACCACAAGCAATTGGTCAAAACCGATGCCAGTATGCCGGTCCGATAATGTTTGTATTTGATGGCTGCTAAGTGCAATGTCTTCGGACATTTGCTCGATCACCATAAAATCGTTACCGAGGCCGTGCATTTTGGTAAAGGAAATGTTCATTTTTGAAATCCAGTCTACGTTAGTGGCGGTGCTTAGCGTTACGGTAGTAGTGACTCATGCGCCATCTGTTCGGTAACGGTTTCGCGGCGGCGTACGGTGTAAAAACGACTGCCATCAACCATTACTTCGGCTGCGCGATTGCGAGAATTATAATTAGATGCCATAGCAAAACCATAAGCCCCTGCAGAACACACAGCCAATAAATCCCCGTCGGTTATTTTGAGTTCACGATCCTTTCCCAAAAAGTCACCCGTCTCACAAATAGGTCCAACGATATCGTAATGATCCTTTTTTACTGGGTCACTTTCATCTCTAGGAGTCACCGGAATAATATCCTGCCATGCACTGTAAAGAGATGGGCGGATTAAATCATTCATTGCGGCATCGACAATCGCAAAATTCTTCGCTTCAGCTGGCTTCAAAAACTCTACCTGAGTGATCATAATCCCAGCATTTGCTGCAATTGCACGACCGGGTTCCATGACTACGGTTAGATTTCTATCACCTAAGCGCTCCAGTAATGCTGATGCGTACTCAGCTGGCGTTGGGGGTACTTCGTCTTGATAACAAACACCCAAGCCGCCACCGATATCAATATGTTCAAGAACGATACCTTTTTCAGTAAGAGTGTCAATGCACTCCAGCACACGGTCTAACGCATCAAGAAAAGGTTCGACAGTGGTTAATTGTGAACCAATATGGCAGTCAATACCGATGATGTTAATGTTGGCCATTTTGGCCGCTTTTTCGTAGATGGCGATACAGTCATCGATGGCCACACCAAATTTGTTTTCTTTTAGACCCGTTGAAATATACGGGTGTGTTTGAGCATCCACATCAGGGTTAACGCGTAATGAAATAGGGGCAACTTTACCCATCTCTCCGGCAACCCTGTCGAGTCGATAAAGCTCTGCTTCTGATTCAATGTTAAAGCAGTGAACTCCCGCCTCTAGCGCACTTGCCATTTCTTCAGATTGCTTACCAACACCGGAAAATACAATTTTTTGTGGATCGCCACCAGCACGAAGTACTCGAGCCAGTTCGCCGACCGATACAATGTCAAAACCTGCACCTAAACGTGCAAGTGTATTGAGTACAGCAATATTTGAGTTTGCCTTTACCGCGTAACATACCAGATGAGGCTGGCTAGCAAAGGCTGTATCAAACGCTTTCCAGTGATCTTCAAACGCCTTACGGGAATAAATATAACAGGGTGTACCGATAGCATTGGCAATTTCTGTGACACTAACCTGCTCTGCGAAAAGTTGGTTGTTTTGATAGTTAAACTCACTGCTGGTGTTACTCATCGTGGTGCTGCTCTTTTGTCAGGTAATAAGGGGGAACGTGTGTGCTGGATATAGCCAAACAGGGTGTTTGTTGGCTGTTAACGCAGGTTACTGCTGTTTGCAGTCATCTTCTTTACAGGGTTTATCCTGTTGTGTTGTCGCTGGCGGTTTATGTGACGTATCTGTTGGGTGATATAGGGCCCCTTTTTGGCCACAGCCAGTGAGTGCTAGCGTGCTACACACTAATACCAGTGAAGGTAGCGAAAAGTAAGGTGATTCTAGCCTCCAGAGTGATGTTTTTGCCTGAGTGTTCATGGGGTTCAGTCCATTGTTGATCTGTTCATCTAAGATTATGGACTGTAGTATACTATCGCGCCTGCATCAGTGCCATGGTCAGTAGCTGACATGGGATACGCGCTAATTAACATAAGACTGCTAACGGGATCAAATGAATGAATGAATCTGAATTTAATCAGCAAATTGATGATTTTCTTATCGAGATTGAGGATGCCATTGAGGAGTCTGGGGTTGATATCGATTACGAAACAGTGGCTGGTATCCTTACACTGGAATTTGAGAATGGCAGTCAGGTAATTATTAATCGCCAAGTCGCTATGCGCCAGTTGTGGGTGGCTGCAAAAAGTGGCGGTTTTCATTTGGAGTGGGTGGATGAACAGTGGGTTTCTTCTACAACAAAAGAAGTAATGCCCGCATTAATTGACCGGGTATGTACTGAACAATCGGGTGAGTTGGTGAGCTTGGGGTTGTAGGGCGACTGCGGTTAGCCTAATGCGTTAAGCGCGCCGTTTAATGCCCGTTCAATTTCCTCCTTACGTTTGAAATATTCAACGGTTTGCTCAGGAGCTGTTCCATCCAATGTGAGCAATGACAAATCAAGATCGGTTAGATAACAAGGATAGCGTTCACCTGTTTTACGTTTGGAAGCTATATGTTTGGCGACGGCGGTAAAAAGGTGGTCGCCATACTCGAACTGAGAAAACTCTAAGTCATCACAATAGATGGTATAAAAAGTATCGTCTACCCCGGTTTGTTCACCAATTGCTTGCACGTTGAAGTAGCGCGACTTGGCTGGAGAGTGGTTGATGTGTTTGCGCGTGGCTTTTAGCTCTTTTTTCTGATTGGTGGTGATTTCGTAAAAATACACCATTTGGCGAATCGTGTGCTCATCGTTAGTAATTGAGCTGCGGTATTGGATAGCCTGTAAGAATAGATCGATAGGGGTGAGTAAGCTTACTTCATCAAAAAAGGGCTTTTTAGTGTGGAACAGAGAACCCCGTTCATCGTGTAAATAAACATCAACTACATTATCAAGGCGCTGATAAAATACCTGGATTTTCCCTGGGCTGCCAAGGCGGGAAATAACCCGTAGCGGATGTTTCGTTAACCCATGCTGGTCAACGGTGATATGGCTGTAACTGGATTGGGGTTCTGATAATGCCTGAATGAGTTGTCCGTAGTTTTTTAATGCGCGCACTTTGGGTGTGTTGCGTTGAAATTGCAGCATATAAATATATTGCTCAATCTCAACCAGGTATCGAGTTTGGACAGAACGGGTACCCGTGTAATAACAATTTATGACATCATTGAATAGTTCATCAACCCTCTTGGCGATCGTCATTGCACGATTCTTACAGTAACTTTGTACTTTTAAAGCAGGCAGTGGAATAGAGCCGTCTGGAGGGATTTGTCGCATGTAATTAACCAGGCAGTCAATCAGGGCGTTGTCCCCAGAAAAATGCGAGCAAGTAATTTCCCCCCAGCTATTAAAGGTAACTTGGTCAACAGATAACACTAAGTTGTGGTGGAGTGCACTGTAGTTAAGCGCATTGGTCTGATCGCTTAAACGGTGTATGCCTTGTCGAGTCATATCCCCCATTGGGTCGATACCAACGTTGATAAACAAGCTAATTTCGGTCGGATAAGCGGCATGCTCAAAACCACTTTGTAGGGCTTTGGGGGTATAGTGAGGAAATAGACTAAAAAAGCCTTGGATGGTTTGATTGAGTTCATTATCCGTTAGGTCTCCGTCAATATTCTGATCCACGGAGAACCGGGTGGAGTGATCAATGAGTTTGTTAAAATAACACCAGGCGATTAACTCTAGTAATCCCCGGGATTTTTTGATGAGGGCGTGACCACCTGCATCGCTAATCTTAAGATAACCTCTATAGACCGCCCAATAATCACCAATACCCGGATGCTCTAAGTCTTTGTTGAAGTGAAAAGAGAGATGGTCTTCCGTGAGATTAGACGTTATGCCAGGGTTGATGAGTTCAATTTTTCCACCCTTTCGTTCAAATGCAGCATAGAGCTTACGCCCCAAAATATTCATCTCTTCTTGTTTGATCGAGGCCTTGATTTTATTGTCACTGGCAAAGCTCGAAAGAAATCGATAACTATAATTTAACTCCTGAACCAGTTCTTGGCGTTCAGCACGAACTCGATGTACTTTCCAATGCTTTCGGTTGTCGAGCTGTTTTAGGTACCCCTGGTCCCACCCCCACTCATTAGCAAGATTTTGTAAAACCTCTCTACGCCAACTTCTACGCTTAGGGTCGCTTTTTCGGGTTAATTGTTCATTTACCTTAAAGTAAAAACAATGGCGTATTAGTTCTAAACGTCGAAACTCTTCTCGTTTGACTAAATGGTCTTCTATGGCGCGATACACCATAATGTAAGGGTCAAGCTCATTGAGGTCCAAATTTCCCGCATAAATTGCACGTTTGTAACGTAGGCTTAAGCACTCGATATTGGGGTAGCTACTGGCATACACTTCAGTAAGCGCAATTTTTAATACTGACTTATAGGGTGAATCGATACCTTTATAAAGCTGCCACATACCTGAACCAACAAACTCACCGGCAGGAAAGTCGGAGACACCTCCAAAATCGATATAGTCGTCTTTCGGAATAAAGCGTTTGTCGAGTAGTGTGCTGCTGTAGTGTTCGTAGTTTTTTTCTTCATAGCTAGGGATCATCCACCATAGCGGTAGGTTTCCGGCAATCACTAAGCTAGTTCGGTAAAACTCATCTAATAACAAATAATGCTGAGTGCTACCGCAGTCCTCGCCGGATAAGCCACTACGTTGACCTTGTTTAAATTGCTTCGGATCCATCAAAAAGAAATAGGCTTCAAGGTTTATCTCTTCTGCCCATGCCGTGATTGCGTCGAGTTTCTTACGTAACTCTTTTAGTGAACTATCACTGAGGCCTGGTCGATAACAGACCCAAAAGTCCATATCACTTTTATCTGAATGGGCAATTGTGCCGGTACTACCCATCAGGTATAAGCCTTCGATTTCCCGAAGAATTGAACGGGATTTACGATACTGAAAACTACGAGCAAGGCCGCGGGCAGCCCTTAGGTTCTCTTGCTCTGGGGTGAAGTTTTTGATGCCACAAGGAGTGGCGCCGGTAATGTAACCCGGTAGGGATGGGTGGTTGAGGTGAAGTAGCAACGGCAACGCTTGAACAAACTGCTGGTGTCGAACACTCAGCGTCGACAACATGCGATCGCGGCGACCGTTGTTCACCTGCATAAAGCGTTGTTTTAGGGTTTTGAGAGTTTTGCGATCGATCCCCTCATTAATATCAGGAGCGATTTCACGAATAAAGGTCATTTTTTCAGTATAGGCCGATTGTCGCAAGGTGTAGGTGAATTTTGTAAGGTGTAAGAAGAATTTCGTGTTTGGGTAGAAGTGGGCACTGACATAGAGGGGTGCAGTCTTCTGTGTCCCTTTCTAACTGGGGCCTTTGGCAGTGCATGCTCTTTTTTGAGCGAAAGCGCTAGGTGTTAACGACGCCTAAATATGGGCTTATCTTCCCCCCAGGATTCTTGATAGTTATTGCTGAAATCCATTAATGCTTCACGAGCTAAATGTAGGTCCTTTGGGTTTGTTACGTCAACAGCATTAAAACCGCAGCGATGCAAATAATACATTTGATCTGGAAGTAAGTTGCCTATTGCTCGAAGCTCTCCCTGAAACGTATAACGTTCACGTAATTGGTTACCAAGAGAAAAGCCGCGACCATCGCTAAAGGAGGGAAAGTATATGGCGATGACGTCAAAAAAGGGTAGGTCGTCAACGACCAAGCTCACATCAACGTGACCTTCTAACCATATACCCACCGGACTAATTTCGGCCAATAGTTGTGTTCGCTGAGATAACCAGTGATCTAGCGATACTATTGCTGCTGGTATCGCTGCCCCCCCGGTGCAGGGGGGCTGTGGCGTAACGGTGGTTGGTGTCACAGTGTGAAAGTCTCTAGGAGGATCGATATAGTTCCAGTCATCCTCAACAATATCGCCGTCTTTGATTATCTTAGACATATACGTGCTCTTTAAAAATAGGCATTCCGATGCGTTCATAAGTATCGAGAAAGCTTTCTAAGAAACCTTCTTCCTCTATACGGTGTTGCAGATAGGTGGTTAGCACGCAATCGATTACGTTAGGTATTTCATCGGCGGGGAATGCTTTACCGAGTACTTTACCTATGGCTGGTTTGTGATTGGTGCTGCCTCGACTGTTGTTATTTCCACCTAGCGTTACTTGATAAAATTCTTTGCCTTTCTTATCGACCCCAAGAATCCCGATGTTAGCGACGTGGTGATGGGCGCAAGCATTCATGCAGCCGGATATGTTTAATGATATTTCACCTAAATCGTAAAGATAATCAATGTCATCATAGGTATTCTGGATTTTTTCCGCGATGGGAATGGATTTAGCGTTGGCCAGCGCGCAATAATCGCCGCCTGGGCAGCAGATAATGTCGGTTAAAGTTCCTATATTAGGCGTCGCGAAACCTGCCGATTGTGCATGTTGCCAAAGGGTAAATAGGTCGTTGCTGTTGACGTCAGCAAGCACAATATTTTGTTGATGGGTTGTTCTTATCTCTCCAAATGAGAAGTGTTCCGCTAAGTGGGCTACGGTTTCTAGCTGCTCAGCGGAAATATCGCCTGGAGCATTACCCGTGGGTTTTAGCGACAGGGTGACGGAGCGATATCCTGGAACTTTGTGATGGCTAACGTTGCGGTGTAACCAGCGACCAAATGCCGGGTGCTTCAGCGCCATATGATCCAATTGTGCGTCTGTGCTTCTGATATCGATAGGTTGGTATGATGGTGTTGAAAAATAATCTTGTGCTTGCGTGATATCTTTGGGGCTGAGCAGAGAGTAGTTACTCTTTATGTCTTGCCATTCTTGCTCAACCGCTTGAGAGAAGTCTGCTACTCCCATTTCTTTTACGAGTATTTTAATACGCGCTTTATATTTGTTGTCCCGTCGTCCGAAACGGTTATAGACGCGTAATATTGCACACAAGTAAGAAAGTAAAAATTGCTCCGGTAAAAAATCGCATATGACGGGGGCAATGATAGGTGTGCGCCCCAGCCCCCCGCCAACAAAGACTTTGCACCCCACGGCTCCGGTTTCGCTTTTTATTAGTTGTAATCCAATGTCATGGAATGCAGTCGCGGCACGGTCCGTAGACGAGCCGCTAATGGCTATCTTGAATTTACGCGGCAAGAAGGCAAATTCTGGGTGCAAGGTTGACCATTGGCGAACAATCTCACAATAGGGTCGGGAATCGACAATCTCGTCGGGAGCCACTCCAGCAAAGGGGTCGGATGTGATATTTCGAATGCAATTGCCACTTGTTTGGATTGCGTGCATTTCAACGTGAGCAAGTTCGGAGAGTATCGAGGGAACATCTTCGATACTGGGCCAATTTAATTGCAAGTTTTGTCGTGTTGTAATATGGCAATAACCCTTGTCATAAGATCGACAGATGTGTGCCATCTTTTTTAGTTGTGCCGTTCGTAGCATGCCGTAGGGGACTGCGATGCGTAACATCGGGGCATGGCGTTGAATATAGAGGCCATTTTGTAAGCGTAGTGGCAAGAACTGCTCGTCTGTTAGATCGCCTGTGATAAAACGCGCAGTCTGCCGTTCGAATTGTTCGACCCGTTCTTGCACTAGCTTGTGATCGTATTTGTCATATAGGTACATCGTATTTTCTCTTTACTCTATTTTTGAACGCTACTAATAAAGGCTATTTCTGAAAGTTATCTATGAGAGCTACCTTTGCGTTGAGGCTACTTTCGCTGGTGCAATAAAACTGGCTTTTTGGCGTGCGAAAATGTTTGGGTTCGTGGTTGATTTCACGACAAAATCAAGGATGTCGAGGGGTTTGGCCTGCTCATCCTGTGCTCGCCAGATCCTTGCGGGTAGTACATAGACTTCACCAGGATGTACCGTGACTTGGTGATGGCCCTTGAGAATATAGCGGTGTTGTCCTTCGACCGAGAGAGTGAAGGTTTGGTCAATCGTTCCCATATTATTAATTTTGACGGTGTACACATTTTCCACACCATCGCGAACAGTATGAAATAGGTGTGTACCTCGATCACGTACCACATCCAGGCTTACCGGTGAGCGTGTGGCTACCGTATAGGAAAAGAGGCCTGTCATTATTACCGCCGAAACGATGTATGCCACAAGCCTAGGGCGTATCAGTTGAATGCGCCCCGTCTCTATTGCATGTTGTGAGGTGAAACGAATAAGCCCGCGTGAATATCCAACCTTGTCCATTACATTATTACAGGCATCAACACATAGGCCGCAGTCAATGCAGGCATACTGCAAGCCGTCTCGGATGTCGATATCAACCGGACATACCTGTACACACCAGGAGCAATCTACGCAGTCCCCTTTTTGTCCGCCACGAGGGTTGCCTCGTTCGGCATCGTAGGTGACGACCATGGTATCTTTGTCATACATTGCTGACTGGAATCGTGCGTAGGGACACATATGTTTGCAGACGCTTTCCCGTAGCCAGCCGGCGTTTAGGTAGGTGAAACTGACAAAGAAAAGGATCCAGAAATAGGTTTCCGCTGAGGCCTGTAGAGAGACAACATCGACTAATAATTCTTGAACAGGATAAAAATAGGCAACAAAGGTGAGGCCGGTGGTAAGTGAGATTAGCAGCCAGATACCGTGTTTAGCGCCTTTACGTAAGAGCTTATTAAAACTCCATGGCTGGCGATCAAGTTTGATTCGCTGATTTCGATCGCCTTCACATTTATTCTCTGCCCACATAAATATCATGGTCCAGACGGTTTGAGGACAGGTGAATCCGCACCAGACGCGTCCTACCAATATTGTCGCAATGAAGAGTAAAAATGCGGCAAGAATGAGTAACGCGGCGAGTAAGATACCGTCTTGTGGCCAGAAGCTCATCCATAAAATATGAAATTTTTGCGCGGTCAAATCGAATAATACCGCAGGCCGGTCATTTATGCTTAACCAGGGGATCAATAAATAAGACAGCAGAAGCGGCATGCCTGTATAGCGACGTAGTCGTTGATAGAGACCTTGGGTGCGGCGTGTGTAGATTTTATTTTCGTTGGTATCAAGGGTTGTTGTGGGAATTCTCTCAGACATCGTTAGCACCATTCCCTGTTGTATTATCGGTTGCATTAGGGGTAGTTCAATACTGAGAGTTTATTTCTGATACACTAATGGGTACAGATCCAAAAAAAACTATATATTGGTGCACAGAAGTCTGGATTTCGATCTGTGCACTACGCTTTTGAATTAACTGTACCGGTAGCAACAATTCTATGGCTGAGTACCTCTATCACCATCTAGAGCAGGTTTTTCGCGAGGACATTCGAACGGGGCAGCGCTCTGCTGGTGATCGCTTGCCTTCGGTGCGTCAACTTTGCGTGGACAGGGAATTGTCAAAATCGACAGTGCTTACCGCATACCGTCGGTTAGAAGCGGACGGGTTGATTGAGGCGCGGCCTCGTTCCGGCTATTTTGTTTGTGCCAGCAGCAATGCTCCAAATAACCTACTGAAAACCCCTGAGCCAAGTAAACCTCATTTGGCACCCGCCCCGGTGTCTGCAGCTCAGGTGTTGGTCGATATTATGGAGAAGGGGGCTGCATTTGATCTCTTGCCTTCGGTCGAACGGACATCGGGAAATGAACAGTTGCGCCGTTGTTTGTCGCGAGCGGTACGTCGGCAGTCGAGTGAGCAACAGCTTTATTACGATGAGCCTATGGGGGTATTCGCGTTAAGAAGGCAGTTGGCATCGAGATTGGTGCAGGGTGGGCGAAAAGTTGATGCCAATGAGTTGTTGATCACGGCAGGTTGTCAACACGCACTGTTGCTAGCGTTAATGGCGACAACGGAACCCGGTGATGTGGTGGCGGTGGAATCCCCAGGGTTTTACGGAGCATTTCAACTATTGGAGACGCTAGGTCTGCAGGCTTTGGAATTGCCCAGCTCTGCAGAAACCGGCGTTAGCCCAAACGCATTGGAGCTTGCATTGCAGCACTGGGATGTGAAAGTGCTTATGGTGTCACCGAATTTTGCCACACCAACGGGTGCGTGTATGCCAGAGTTAAATAAGCAACGTATCTTGGCGTTGACACAGGCGCGCGGCATTGCAGTAATCGAAGATGATATTTACGGTGATTTACATTTTGGTTTGCAGCGACCTCGCACCTTTTACTCATACGACAATACCGGGTCAGTATTATTATGTTCGTCATTTTCTAAGTCACTGTCACGGGATTTGCGTATTGGTTGGATAGCTCCGGGTCGATACCTAGAACGTGTGAAGCGTTTAAAAGTGGTCACCTCGTTAGCGACTAGTGTAACGCTGCAACAAGGTGTTAGTCAGTTCTTAGAAGAAGGGGGCTTAGATCGACACCTACGACATAAGCGGCAACAGTACCAGCGTCAGTGTGCTCAATGGCAAAGCGTGATACTTCAGTATTTACCTATGGCAGTCAGCGCGAGCCAACCCGAAGGAGGGTTGGTATTGTGGTTGGAACTACCGGAAACAGTTAACACCTTGGCGTTATATGCCAGGGCACGGGATGAAGGTATTGTGGTAACACCAGGCAGTTTGTTTAGTGGGCAGGATCGTTATCAAAATTTTTTACGTTTAAGTTTTGCGCATCCTTTGACGACTGAACGTAAAGACGCGTTGATGTTGTTGGGGCAGCTGATTCAAGACATGTAATGAATATTAGTTATATCGCTTTAACAGTAAAAGGGGCTGTGTGCCCAGGTCCTATGAGTACACAAATAACACAGGCTTCTTTTGATATTCAAATATGAGGTAGGTGTTTGAAGGATAGGGGATCAAGTGTTTGTATAATTTACCTTTCAAGGCAGCCTATGTAGAATGGCTATTTCTCAGCGTATAAAAATTGATCTTTCAGGATATTTGGATGGGTTAAATAATTGATATAAAATGGAATTGTTAGATGTGTTTAATATGTTGTAAAGCTTGGAAATGTTGCATACTCGATATTCTGTTAAGTACACCGTTAAAAAGTACATCATAAAATACAGGGAGTTATTATGAACGGTTTTAGAAAATTAAGTATTATTACGTCGTCAATTGCATTTATATTGTTTTCTGGTTTGTTGGTTCTGCCTGAGCCCATATTTCTACTATTTGGTATTGAAGGCAATGATTCGGCATACATCGTTGCGCGCCGAACAGCAATGCTGTTTTTAGGCCTAAGC
>MAAC01011342.1_pt1 | contig 42471 bp, 42 predicted proteins | sample 1115981 | NCBI WGS metagenome assembly MAAC01 (sample SAMN04961126, study PRJNA320927) | seawater metagenome | isolation source: sample BD02T64 sea water enriched with oil for 64 days | place: USA:Gulf of Mexico | collected 2013-07-27 | reverse complement strand
AGCTAAAATTTCTATATTTGCTACATTATGAGCGAAAAGATATTACTCAATAGTAAGGAGATTGACATTACCATCACAAGGCTGTGTTGGGAACTCATTGAAAATCACGAAGATTTTTCGAATACAGTCATTATTGGTATGCAACCGAGGGGCGTTTTTTTAGCTGAAAAAATAGTGACAAAATTAAACGAACTAAAAAAAATTGACACCTTGCATTGGGGCAGTTTGGATAGTACCTTCTTTAGAGATGATTTCCGACATCGAACGGAACATCTTTTAGTACACCAAACCAATATCGATTTCTTAATCGAAAACAAAAGAGTAGTATTTATAGACGATGTATTATATACTGGTCGATCTATCCGTGCGGCACTGAATGCCATAGGAACATTTGGTAGACCTAAAGACATTGAATTATTGGTACTCATCAATAGACGATTCTCTCGTCAACTACCTATTTCACCTAACTATGTAGGGAAAGAGGTAGATGCCATTTCTACAGAGAAAGTAGATGTAGAATGGTCATTACAAGGAAAAGCAGATAAAGTAAGTTTGATAAACAACTAATCATGACCAATCAACTAAGCGTAGATCATCTTGTTGGAATAAAAAACCTGAAAAAGGAAGATATCGAACTTATTTTTCAGACGGCAGAGCAGTTTAAAAATGTATTAAACAGACCTATTAAAAAGGTTCCTTCTTTAAGAGATGTTTGTATTGCTAATCTATTCTTTGAAAATTCAACTAGAACAAGACTCTCATTTGAATTAGCTGAAAAAAGATTATCAGCAGATGTCGTCAACTTTTCAGCAGCCTCTTCTTCAGTAAAAAAAGGAGAAACGCTAATAGATACTGTAAATAATATCCTGGCCATGAAAGTGGACATGGTTGTTATGAGACATCCTAATCCAGGTGCAGCAAAATTTTTATCTGAGCAAGTTGATGCCACAGTCATCAATGCAGGAGATGGAGCACATGAACACCCAACTCAAGCACTTTTGGACTCTTTCTCTATGAGAGAACGCCTAGGTGATTTGAAAGGTAAAAAGGTAGTTATCGTTGGAGATATTACCCATTCAAGAGTCGCTTTATCAAATATCTATTGTTTACAAAAGCAAGGTGCTGAAGTAATGGTTTGTGGACCAACTACGCTTATTCCTAAGTACATTCATGAATTAGGTGTAAAGGTAGAACACAATCTAAAAAAGGCATTGGAATGGTGTGATGTTGCCAATATGTTACGTATCCAACTAGAACGTCAGGATGTGAAATACTTCCCTTCTCTTAGGGAGTATACTATGATGTATGGTCTAGATATGAAATTGTTAAATAGCCTAAGCAAGAAGATTATTGTTATGCACCCTGGTCCTATTAACCGCGGTGTAGAGATCAGCTCAGAAGTTGCCGACAGTGATCAAGCAATCATCTTGGATCAAGTAGAAAATGGTGTTGCCGTTCGTATGGCAGTTATTTATCTTCTAGCACAAAAACTTAGAACTAACGCTCAATAAAAGTCTATGAAAATTACTGAGAAAGACACCTGTATTGTCCATAATTTCTCTGACCTGTCTGACTGGAATGAATTCCTTTCAAACAATGGTCCAGAGAGCATTTGTTCTTCCTACAACCAAAATATTGTTTTCTCATTTGAAGACGGTATCAGCTTTGATCCTATGCTTTTGGATCAACTCGGTAAATTTTCCTTAGCTTTGAGTGAAATAAAAAAATCATTTGTTGTGGTTACGTCCTACGCCAAGGAAGATGTTGACCACGAAATAAATCTCGTTCCTACCGAACATGAAGCCATTGAATTTATTTTTATGGAAGAAATAGAGAGGAGCTTTTAACAATCAATTTAACCATTTTAGTATGAAAAAAATTTTACTTTCCGTTTTTACTTTAACTGTATTTGGATTGACATCTAGCTTTGCTCAATGTACTCCAGATACTACTATCACTGATCTTATTTCATATCCTGAAACGGCTACAGTTTCTGGAGATACTGTATTCTTACCAGAAATGATCAACTATTTCTATAGTGAAACTATTTACTTTGCTGTTCCAGATTCATTGGAAGCAGATGGAATAAGTGGTGCTGTTAATTCATTTACTTTAGAAAATGTGAATGGCCTTCCAAATGATTTAGGTTACGAATGTGATAATTTAGGTTGTAGCTGGAATGGTGGAGAATTTGGATGTGTAACTATTTCAGGTTCTATCTCAGATACAGTTGCTCCATTGACTCAATGGCAAATTGCACTGAAGGTATCAGCTCAGGTGAATGTTTCAGGATTCCCATTGGATTTAGATACTACAGCCATGGATGAACTAATTGGTGGAACAATTATCATATTAGGTACTGCTGAAAACTTAAGCATTGAAGAAGAGGCTATCAATACAGTTGCCTTGTACCCTAACCCAACATCTACTGTTAGTACAATGAACTTTAATGCACTAACTGCTGAAACAGTTAAAATGACAGTTACTGATATGAGTGGACGTGTATTGTACACAACGGCTGTTGAAAGTACTGTTGGAAAAAATTCTATTGAGATCCCTGCATCGTCATTTACTGCTGGATTGTACCAAGTACGTCTTGAGAACAACAACTTTGCTGTTCAATCTCAATTGATGATCCGTAAATAAAAAGACTTTTTTTGGAAAACCATTTCAAAAAATAGATTTAAAAACCTTATACAAATCCTTTAAACAAAGGAAAGTATAAGGTTTTTTATTATATTGTAATTATGCCATTCGATTTAACCATATTAGGAAGTAGTTCAGCAACCCCAACAGCAAATAGGAATCCTACGGGACAAATTCTCAATTTCCGAGATAAATTATTCCTTATTGATTGTGGAGAAGGAACTCAATCCAGAATAAGACAGAATAAGATCAAATTCAATCAAATTGAAAAGATTTTTATCTCACACCTTCATGGTGACCACTATTTTGGTTTGCTAGGTCTTTTATCCACATATAACCTAATGGGGCGTGAAAAGGAATTGGATCTTTACGGACCTCCCGCACTTAAGCAGATTATAGATCTGCATATGAAAATCACTCATTCGGCATGGAGGTATCCCTTAAATTTTCATCCTACCAATCCTTTGGAAGTTGAGTGTATTTTCGATAGCCCAAAAATTGCTATTTATTCATTCCCTTTAATTCACCGAGTTGATACAACGGGATTCAAATTTGTTGAAAAGGAAAAATTACGCCCTATCAATAGAAAGATGATAGACGATTATGATATTCCATTTTACGCTATCAATAGAATAAAAGAAGGAGCAGACTATAAATTGGATGATGGCACTGTTCTAGACAATCATAAATTAACATTTGCCCCACCAAAACCTAGGTCTTATGCCTTCTGTTCCGACACAGTATATACAGAGACCATTTTACCCTATATTCAAGGTGTAGACCTCTTGTATCACGAGGCTACCTTTTTACATGAATTGAAAGATCAGGCTAGACATACCAAACATACTACAGCAAGACAAGCTGGAGAAATTGCAAAAAAGGCACAAGTTGGTAAATTACTGATTGGCCATTTCTCTTCTCGATACAAAAAGTTGAAACCACTATTGGAAGAAGCTCAAGAGGTATTTGAGAATACTGAATTGGCATTGGAAGGTAAAAAATTCGAGATCGAAGTACATGAAAATAATTAGTGATATTGGTTCTACCAAATCGGAATGGGCTTGGATTAAAGAAGATGGTTCTGTAAAAAGAATGTCAGAAATTGGATTCAATCCAAACTACCAATCTTCAGATGAAATTGCTCGCGTTGTTCAAAATATTTTACAGCAAACAGACTATACCTCTTCTACTGAGATCTATATTTATGGAGCAGGAATTGACAGTCCAAAAAGTATTGAAAACCTTTTAAAAGCACTGGCTAAACTTTCCATTTCAGAAAGTAAAATACACATTAATAGTGACCTATTGGCGGCAGCACAAGCGGCTTACGGAAGGGAATCTGGACTAATCGCAATATTGGGCACAGGATCTAATATTAGTTATTATGATGGAGAAAAATTGACTCCTACCAATTCCTTAGGTTATGTTCTTGCAGATGAAGGAGGCGGAGTAGATTTAGGGAAATCACTATTGAAGGCATTCATTTACAATCAATTGTCTACAACAATTACTCAAGAATTAAAACGCGACTTCCAACTAAGTAAGGAAAGTATTATTCACAGTATTTATTTCAAAAAGTATCCACAAAAATATTTGGCATCCTTTGCCCCATTTATAGCTAAACACAAAGAGAACGAGAAGATACAAGAACTCATTTTCACCTGTTTCGATACTTTTTTTAAAGGCCCTGCTTCTGTATTCAAAGACCTGTCTCAACAAGTGAAATTAATAGGATCAATTGGAGTGCATTTCCAAGAACATTTGCAAGCAAGTGCTTTTCACAATGGTTTTGAAATTACAGACTGTATTCAAAAACCAATGGATAATTTGGTGAAATTTCATAATGAAGATAAGGGGAAATAAAGAATATCTATTTTCGAAACCTGATCAGGTTAACTTAAAACAAGTAATATAATTGCGTTCTATCTCACTGAAATACTAGGTTGAACAAGTACTTCAAAATTTACAGAATTCGCTATAAAACACAGGTTATGTGCCTCATGATGCAACTGATCTGCGATATTTAAATTATCCCGATTAACAATACGGATTTCAGGATGGAGAATTACTTTTGAAAATGCACCTGAAGCATCTATTCCCTCTTCCATGATTGCTTCGGCATGATCTATATACTCCTTAACTACCACTCCATTTTCTGAACATAAATGAAGGTACCATAACATATGACAACTTGAAAGAGAAGATAATAATAACTCTTCAGGATTTAAACGTGAGGAATCTCCTCTAAATGTAGGATCGGAAGATAAAGGGACAATAGCCTTTCCATCTACTATCAATTCATGGTCTCTGCTATATTTTCTATAACCTACAGTTCCTTCTCCTTTATTTCCGGTCCATTTAATTGAAACGGTATACTGATGCTCTCTATTCATAAATAGAAATCTTTGGTTAATGCAATATAGTCATTTGAATAGCTCTGGTCCTCTTGTCGTATAGTCAATTTGGATATTTTACTATCCTTTACTTTACTCCCCTTTTCAAAAAGTAGCAACAAACGTTCGGCTTTTTTTCCTTCCTTACCATAAACAACAGTTCGCTCCAATTCGAACATACCTGAATCGTTCAATTCAAATTCAGCATCAAAGGGAATGACAATGGCCAATCTTCCACCATCCATTAATAAGTTGGATGATAAATGTATCAAATCATTTAAGGCCAAACTATTATTATGCCGGGCATTCATACGTGCCGTTTTGGGAGATAATGAACCAGTATTTGCAGCAAAATATGGCGGATTACTCACTATCAGATCATAATGACTATCGTCCAAAGATTGTAATGAAACCTCCTTTGCCTTCATTCTATTGCTCCATTCATTCCTCTGAAAGTTGGAATGGGCCTCCATTATACTTTCGGGATGAATATCAATTGCTGTTATTGAAGCCTCTAGGAATCTTTGTGCTACACATAAAGCAATGATTCCAGAACCCGTGCCTACATCCAAGATCTTCTTATACGAACCATTCGCAACCCATGCACCAAGCAATATAGCATCTGTACCTACCTTCATACTTGAGTTGTGATGGGATACATCAAACTCTTTACATTTCCATAATTTCATAATTCCAAATTCCTTCTGTTAAAACAGTTTTTAAGGTAATCATTGAATAGTTATAGCGAACCATAAATCCAGTTCAAAGCTATGGATAAGGTGAATTAATTTACGATATTTGCACTCTATAAATTGAAGCAACATGGCAGACGACAAAAAGATCATCTTTTCGATGGTCAATATATCGAAAACGTATCCGGGTAAAGCCGTATTAAAAAATATTCACCTTTCCTTTTACTACGGTGCAAAAATAGGAATTATTGGGCTAAATGGTTCCGGTAAATCTACTGTACTGAAACTAATTGCAGGTGTGGATAAAGATTTTCAAGGAGAAATTCACTGGAGCCCTGGATATTCTGTTGGTTATCTGGAACAAGAGCCGAAGCTAGACCCTAACAAAACTGTTGTTGAGATAGTAAAAGAAGGGGCTGCTGAAACTGTAAAAGTTTTGGAGGACTATGAAGCTGTCAATCTACGTTTCGCTGAACCAGAAGTTTTAGAGGATGCAGATTTGATGCAAAAATTGATTGATGAACAAGCAGAGCTTGCAGAAAAAATCGATCAATTGGATGCTTGGAACCTAGATCAAAAATTGCAAACTGCAATGAATGCTCTTCGTACACCAGAAGGTGATACACCAGTAAAGAACCTTTCTGGAGGGGAAGCAAGACGTGTAGCTCTTTGTCGTTTATTATTACAAAGTCCTGATGTATTGCTACTCGATGAGCCTACCAACCACTTGGATGCTGAATCTGTAGATTGGTTGGAACAACACTTACAACAATACAAAGGAACTGTAATTGCTATTACGCACGATAGATATTTCCTTGACAACGCTGCAGGTTGGATTCTTGAGATGGACCGTGGAGAAGGTATTCCTTGGAAAGGAAACTATTCTTCTTGGTTGGAACAAAAGACCAAACGTATGGCTACAGAAGATAAGCAAGCTTCTAAGAGACAAAAAACGTTGGAACGTGAGTTGGAATGGATTCGTATGACGCCAAAAGGAAGACATGCAAAATCTAAGGCACGTCTGAATAATTATAATGAGCTTCTAAGCCAATCATCGGAAGAGAGAGAAAGGAAATTAGAGATTTATATTCCTTCAGGTCCTAGATTAGGTAATGAAGTAATTGAAGCAATAGATGTTGCCAAAGGATATGGTGATCGTTTATTGTACGATAACTTGAACTTCCGTTTACCACCAGCGGGTATCGTTGGTATTATTGGGCCAAATGGTGCTGGTAAAACAACCTTGTTCAAAATGATCATGGGCCAGGAGACTCCAAACAATGGAGAATTCAAAGTTGGTGAAACCGTAAGAGTATCTTATGTTGACCAGAACCACTCTTCTATAGATCCTGAAAAAACAGTTTGGGAAAATATTGCAGATGGTGAGGAAACAATTGAAATAGATGGTAACAGACAAAATTCTAGAGCCTATGTATCTAGATTTAACTTCTCTGGATCTGATCAAAATAAAAAGGTAAAAGTACTTTCTGGTGGGGAAAGAAACAGATTGCACCTTGCTATGGCTTTAAAGCAACAAGGAAATGTCTTACTACTGGATGAGCCAACCAATGACTTGGATGTAAATACACTAAGAGCATTGGAGGAAGGTTTGGAAAACTTCGCTGGTTGTGCTGTAGTAATTTCTCACGATAGATGGTTCTTGGATAGAATTTGCACCCATATCTTGGCATTTGAAGGGAATTCTGAAGTTTACTATTTCGAAGGAGGATATTCTGAATATATTGAGAATTACAAGAAACGTAAAGGTGATAAAGAACCTAATCGTATCAAGTATAAAAAATTGACGAACCATTAATGAAAAAGTCACAATTAATGCTCTTTGTCGATTTCGCCTTAGCTTGTTTATTAAGCTTCTGCGTTTATCTAATGGGATCAATTGATTTGATTCGAGACATGGATACCTGGTTTTATTTTGTATTCACTCCAATCATCTTTTTGTTCCTTTATAAAAAGAGAACCAAAGAGGAAAGAAACGGAGATAATAGTAAATAATTTTTCGGCAAAACTTCGATAAATTGTTTATTTTTGAACATCTTTTGTTTGAAATTATAGAGACAAGCCCAATACTATTATTGGGCTTGTCTGTATAAATATCTTTTATAAATTTTTGAATTCAAACTAGGATTCAACGATTAGAAAAAATACGCATACATGAAAATAGGTATCATCAGAGAAGGTAAAACGCCACCAGATAAGCGCGTTCCTTTTACTCCAGCCCAATGTGAAGAAATTATAGGTATGTATCCAGAAATTGAATTGGTAATACAACCTAGCAAAATTCGTTGTTTCAATGACGATGAATACAAAGAGGCTGGTATTCCTATGCAAAGTGATCTTTCCGATTGCGATGTTTTAATGGGGGTAAAAGAAGTACCTATTCGTAATCTGATGAATGACAAAACCTACTTCTTCTTTTCACACACCATCAAACAACAGCCCTATAATAAGGATTTGATGAAATCCCTATTAGATAAGAATATCCGTATGGTGGATTATGAAACACTGACTGCTGCAACCAACCAAAGACTAGTTGGATTTGGTCGTTATGCAGGAATTGTGGGAGCATATAATGGATTTTTAGCATGGGGACAAAAATATGATACATTTGATCTACTTCCAGCAAATCAATGTGAAGATCGTGTTGAACTAGAAGAGGAATTGAAAAGGGTAAAATTACCTAGTAATTTCAAACTTGTTCTTACCGGCAAAGGCCGTGTTGCACAAGGAAGTGTAGAGATTATTAAATTATTGGGAATAAAGGAAGTTAGTCCAACTGATTTTGTTGAAAAAACTTTTTCTGAACCAGTATTCACTATTGCCGATTGTCTAGATTATAATAAAAGAAAGGATGGTCAGGTACTAAACAATAGAGATTTCTATAACAATCCTGAAAAGTATGTTACTGACTTCCCTAAATATTCAGCTGTAGCTGATATGTTTATTGCTGGTCATTTCTATGGATCAGGTTCTCCTTACATATTTACAAGAGAAGAAGCAAAACATCCAGATTTCAATATCAAGGTAGTTGCAGATATCAGTTGTGATATTGATGGACCTGTAGCCAGTACAATTCGTCCTTCAACTATTGATGATCCAATTTATGGATACAATAGAATAACTGAACAAGAGGATGATATCCAGAATGAAAATGTGATCACAGTTATGGCTGTAGATAATTTACCTTGTGAATTACCAAAGGATGCTTCTGCAGACTTTGGAAACATGATGATAAATCATATTCTTCCTGCTCTATTGAGAGAAGATCCAGATACCATAATAGGAAGAGCCTCCATTTGTGAAAACAAAAAATTGACAGAAAAATACGAGTACTTAAGCGAATATGCTTACAACTAAAAAAAGGAGACCATTTGGTCTCCTTTTTTATTTACTGATAATTTAAACAATATTCTATTATTGGATAAAAGGCACTAATAACTATTAAAAAATAATCGCTTAACGATTAAAACTATACTAACACAATTACAACATAACAATTTTTATATTTAATGTTAAAATTTTAATTAATTAGTATAAAACGCTCGGTAGATCCCTAAGAAAATCCTAGTTTAGACTATTCAATTTGAGTTCCAAACCAATCACAATAATATAAGGACTCGATGATTATAATAATGAACTACTGAACTACCTAAGGAGTTAAAATTGCTATTATTTGTTCTCTAATCCTATAGCACTTGTTATCCATTATTCCTTTTTTTTTCAGCCTTTAGTATAATTATTATTTGATTCGGGTCTTTTTTTTTGCCTAATTTTTGGGCATAAAAAAAGGGCTATAAAAAATAGCCCTTTTCAGTATTTTCAAATTACTAATGTACTACCAGTTTTAAATTTTGAATTTTATTTCCTGAGATGCAATGTAAAATATACACTCCACTTGTCATCCCATTTGTATCTATCAATAATTCTTGATCAGACATTGTCATATTACTAGAATAACCAATCACTCTTCCTTCAATATTCACCAATTCAAACTTATAATTTGACAAGTCATCAGATGATACAATGTATATATCCTCTTCTAATGATAGAATTAACGATTCATCCTTATTCATTGATAATCTTTTAGGATTTGCCGAACTAAGTAATTCCTTGGTATATATCTCTGTCAAACTAGAATAATTAAATCCATTTATATCATAACCTTGATTGTATTTCCAACGAACCGATGAAATGGATGGAGAACCTCTGTGAAATCCAGATTGAGTAGAATTCAGTTCAAAAAATTCAAGCGTACTTAAATTCATATTTCCAATCTCTGCCTCAACTACGAATATATCTCTTTCATAGGTTCCTGGATTAGTAAATGTCCATAGAGTTGAAGCACCTGACCAACCATAATCAGTGTTAAATGCAAACTTTACTAATCCTTCATTATAAGTTACTACTGGAAACATACAAGGTGTATTACCAGCTCCAACAGAAACTTCATAATTATAATAACCGCTTCCATTTTTAGTAAATGCACGAACCCTATTATAATTGGAAGGAGCATTCAATTGAGCTGTTACAGTCCATTCATGAAAACCAACATGTACTGAAGCAACCCTTGGATATGAATAGGAACCATTTTGCCATGATTCAGTATAATTATTATCCAAAACATAGTTTCCCAAAACTAATTGATCAAAATTACATTCTTGCATTTCCAAATTTCCATTTGGTAGGATAAAACTTAGAATGCATTGCTTCCCAAAATTATGCACGGTGATATCTGGCATCTCTCCGTCTCCCACCAAAGTGGGTAGAGAAGATGACATAGTTATATCGAAGATAGCAGCATACACTTGCGAGTTCAACTCCCAAGTAATAGCACCAGCACCAAGACTTGACCATCCTATTTTAGAGTAATCAATATTTACATTTGTTGCTCCTGAAGTATTTGGGTAAATCACTGAATTCATAAGTACCAAACCATTTGGAACTTGCATTTCATAATGCTCAAGATGAACACCACTACTGTTATGATATCCTACAAAAACAGATGTTCCATCAACCCAAAATTCCACATCTGGATCTAAGGCATCCTCAATGATTAAGTCACCAGCTGGAAAGGTCCCTAAAATGCCCGTCCAATCTAATTCCGTGTTACCAGAAGTATTTTCCCAAACACTTACAACATAAGAATCCGCTAATGGATTACCTGTGTTATTATAATGTGAAGTTGCAACTCCAGAATGATAAATTATTCCATTGGTTGTACCAACCAAGTCCCCAACATTTGGAGAGTTAATAACCAACTGAGCTTGTGTATTTCCAAACACTAGCCCTAAGAAGAGAGTCAATAAAATGAATTTCTTTTTCATAAACTAAAATTTAAATTAAAAACCAAAGTAATAAAACAAAATGTTTATTCAAAAAAACACATAACCTTTTAATAACAAGATTCTTATAGCTATTCATACATAATAAATCACTCAAGAAACATGTAATTAAATAACAACTATTTTATTTGTATTTATACGGAAATTTGGTCCCCAAATATTAAATTTAAAGCATAAAAAAAGGGCTATTAAAAAATAGCCCTTCTTAAATTATTCCTTGATTATGCTATTGAACCAACAGTTTAAAAGTTTTAGCTTTCTTAGCAGAACTACATTGTAGAACATACATTCCTCTGGTTAACCCTTGCGTATTGATAATCAATTCTTGATCGTTCATTTCCATATTATTGGAAAGATCAATCCTCTTACCCTCTATATCAAAAATCTGGAATTGGTAATCTTTTAAATTCTCAGCTGAAAGTGTATAATTTTCATTTGAAAAAGTAAGTGTCATTTCCTCATCTTTTTGGATAGAAAGTCTTTTAGGCGTAGCACTAGCTAACAATTTTTTATTATAAATGGCAAACCCGTTTGGAGTAACATAATTATAAACAAAAGCATTTAAGTTATATGCATCATCCCATCTTGCCTCAGCAATTGCCGGATTTGCAGTATGGAAAGCACCTTGCACGGTATTTACTTCAAACATTTGAATACTAGATAAAGTGGATCTGTCAAATTCTGCCAACAAAACATCTTCACCAGGATTACCAGGACTTGTTAATTCCCAATTTTCGGTGGAAGACACCAATCCATATTGCGAAGCCCAAGCAAATTTTATTCTTTCTTGATTGTAACAAACCACTGGTTTCCTGTTCATTGTATTACCAGCACCAACTGATACCTCATATGTATTCATTCCAGAATTATTGCTTGTAAAAGCAACAATTTTATTCAAATTAGATGAAGTAATTTCTCTAGCTACAGCGGTAAATTCATCATGATAGGTACCATTATGATAGTGAGATCGTGCAATTCTAGGTTCGGTATATTCACCATCTCCAGATGAGAAAGTATAGGTATATCCTGGGAAATTCCCCATCATCAAATCCCCAATATTAGACTGTTTAATAATTAAATCTCCCTTTAAGTCGTCTATATATACTACTTCTAAAATTCTACCTTCCCCACTGACAGAAATATCAGGCTGACTTCCATAACCTACTAGAGCAGGAGTTGAAATGACAAAAGTTGAAGGTGCACTGGAACTTATATAAAATGAAGAAGCATAAATAACACCACTTTCATCCCAAGTGATCACACCTAAACCAAAATCATTAAAATCACCATAATTAGAAACATCTATGTTCACTGAATTAATTGGATTTGTGGTTGGGAAAGGCATTACTCCTTGAAATGAAAAATCTGTAGGAGGTCCACCTGTTGTAGCATACCAAGATATATAAACTTGATTATTAGTAGCATCAATATAACCTACATACGCAGTTAACCCTGTAGCTGGATCAAATTCTACATCTGGATCTTTGGCATTTGGTATGGTTAAACTACCTGCCGAAAATACTTGATTCGCTGTCCAGTGTAAAGTCGAATTACCAGATGGATCATCCCAAACACTTACAGCATGAGACGTCCCCATTACATTATTTGGATCACTTACCAAATAATTTCTGACGGCAACTCCCGTATTAATTGATGGAAATTTCCCCATTGGACTAGAAACCCCGTATAGCATATTATCAGGATTTGAAGCGTTGATAATTGTTTGAGCCGATAGCTGCGTGAAGCCCATTAATGCGAATATTGAAATATTCGTTAAAATTCTTTTCATAATATATATTTAAATTATTAATCAATCAAATATATAAAACAATAATTTATTATAAAATAAATTGTAACTATTTAATTATCAATAATATAATAATATTAATTAACAATAAACGCATGTGTTTTAGTGTAGATTTTAATCAAGTTAGTGTCAATTAATTCGATTTTAACGAGTTGGAAGAAAATAAAAATCTATTACAAAAAAAAGGGCTATTAAAAATAGCCCTTCAAAATATATGGTCGATAAATACTTATCGAATTTCTTTTATCTTTTTCACTGTAGCTACTGGATCATCAGAACCAAATACATAACTACCGGCCACTAATACATTCGCACCAGCATCAATTAGTTCACCAGCATTCTTATCTGTAACACCACCATCTATTTCAATCAAGAAATCTACTCCAGCTGCTTTTCTCATATCAGAAAGCTCTTTCACCTTGGTATAGGTATTTTTAATGAATGATTGACCACCAAAACCAGGATTTACAGACATGATACAAACTAAATCCAAATCTCCCAATAAGTCTTTCAATAAACTAACTGGAGTATGTGGATTCAAAGCGACACCTGCCTTCATTCCTTCTGCCTTGATTGCTTGAAGTGTTCTGTGTAAATGAGGACATGCTTCATAATGTACCGTTAAAACATCAGTACCTAACTTTTTGAAAGTAGAGATATATCTATCTGGATCTACAATCATCAAGTGAACATCCAATGGTTTTTGTGCATGCTTTTTAATAGCAGCTTGAACAGGCATACCAAAAGAAATATTTGGAACAAAAACACCATCCATTATATCAATGTGAAACCAGTCAGCTTCACTTGAATTGATCATTTCAATGTCACGTTGTAAATTGGCAAAATCAGATGCCAATACAGAAGGGGCGATTAAATGCTTCTTCATTAAATTCATTTTGATTTATGAAAAGTACAAAAAAAAAGGAGCCAATAAGGCTCCTGTATGCTATTAACCTAAGTAGGTCTTAAGTATCTTACTTCTTGAAGTATGTTTCAGTCTGCGGATAGCTTTCTCCTTGATTTGACGAACTCTTTCACGAGTAAGGTCAAAGATTTCACCAATTTCTTCCAAAGTCATTGGGTGCTTTCCACCTAAACCGAAGTACAACCTTACTACATCTGCTTCTCTTGCAGTCAATGTAGCTAATGCACGTTCAATCTCAGTACGTAAAGAGTCACTCAATAAATCCTTGTCTGGATTTGGACTTTCACTACTCTTCAATACATCATAAAGACTAGAATCTTCACCATCTACTAAAGGAGCATCCATAGATACGTGACGTCCTGAATTTCTTTGGTATTCTTTTACATCATCTTCAGAAATCTCCAAAGCAACAGAAATCTCTGCAGCTGAAGGCTCACGTTGAAGGTTTTGCTCAAGTGCAGCGTATGTCTTGTTGATCTTGTTGATAGAACCAATCTTATTCAAAGGAAGACGAACAATTCTCGATTGCTCAGCCAAAGCCTGAAGAATAGACTGACGAATCCACCATACAGCATAAGAGATAAATTTAAAACCTCTTGTTTCATCAAAACGTTGTGCAGCCTTAATCAATCCTAAATTCCCTTCATTAATAAGGTCAGGAAGAGACAAACCTTGATTTTGATATTGCTTCGCTACAGAAACAACAAAACGTAAATTAGCCTTTGTCAACTTCTCTAAGGCAATATGATCACCTTCGCGAATACGCTGTGCTAATTCAACTTCTTCCTCAGCAGTAATCAAGTCTACTTTCCCAATTTCCTGCAAATACTTATCTAATGAAGCGGTTTCCCTATTGGTAACCTGTTTAGTGATCTTTAGTTGGCGCATATATAGTTTTTAAGGTGTCTAGTTTTATTATACGGTCGTTTTTGGAAAAGGTTTCAACTTTTTTGAAAATATTTTTCTTCTAGTTGTTCCTTAATCCCTGGCAAGTAGTCTAGGACTTCAAATTCTCCAGATATACTTTTATCTACCAAACCTTTATAAGCCAATATATGCTGAAATGCTCCGGGTCTAACACTGGTCAGATACCTATCTCTAACCTCTTTTGGATCTCTCCCTCTCTCAACTATATCTCTCACCATTCTCCTAACTATAGCAATATCCATTGGTGTATCAACAAAAATACTAAAGTCAAAAAGACTGTTTAGTTTGGCATTTGAATATATCATAGTACCCTCTACTACGATAAAGTCGGCTGGCTGCTTTTGCTGTGTTCTTGAATTGCGTGAATGCGTAGAGAAATCATAAGTGGGAATATCAACCAACTCCCTTTTAGAAAGTTGTTCAATATGCTCAATCAATAAATCGAAATCTATTGCCGATGGGATATCATAATTAACAGCATCCCTATCTTGCCCTTCTTCGATTGAAAAGTCCAGGTAATAATCATCCTGAACTATAAGACACATCCTCTCTCCTAATTCCTTTTTCAACGCGGTGGTGAATCTAGATTTCCCAGATCCACTAATTCCTGCAATTCCTATCAACAAGCTTTTCCGCACACTAGTCTACTTTAAATGCCTGCGCAAAGTTATTCACAATTTTCCGAACTATGAATAGGTTTTCTGGACTTGAGTGAGAAAAGTTTTCATTCATCAAGTCTAAACTAGCATTTCCATCAATTATTTCTTGGACATCCAAACTAAGATCCAAATGAGCATTACCCTCATCAATCGTCCTATTGGTAAAGGATAGCTCTATTTCTCTATACAGTGTATCTAAGCCTGGGTGATAAGCAAAATTTTGATTTGTTATATCATCATTTGTGCTGTCAAACTTTCCCTCCAAAAGAGAGAATTTATACAACATAGCCCATCCCCAATGCATATTCTGACTAGAGCTTAATGGATGATTCGTCCCATAATCAGAAGGTTCCTTTTTATTGTATTCCTTATCAAGCCCCAATCCGAACTTCATTCCTTTATAGGTTCCTGGTTTTAAGTTTCCAGAGAAAGTCAGACTAGAAGCATCAGAAAAATCCATTAAAACAACGTCCTTTATTTCGTGGGTTGAACCATCTTCACGAATCAACTCTATATGATTCATATAGAATTTGAAATTGGTAAATACCATATCAATCTCATCTTGATTCTGGTAGGTTGTTTCCAAATTAAAGTCTGTTTGACCAAAAAGAGGCTTTAAGTCAATATGGGCATTAAAATCATCTGAATCATCCGATTCACATGCCACAAAAAACAATGAAAAAATTAAACTTAAATAAATAGAAAACTTCATACAATTCTTTTTGATTGAACAAATAGATGCAACAATATAAGTACTAATACAAATATACTAAGTCTAGCTATGGCATGTTTGTACTTTACAAAAAAGGTTAGCCCCTCCAATAACTTTACTTCACCAGTTAACAAGGTTCTTTCATCCCATTTGGATTGTACATTCAAGGCACCAAAAGGATCAATTATCGCAGAGATTCCAGTATTAGCTGAACGAACAATATATCTTCTATTTTCTATAGCACGTAGACGTGCATAGGCCAAATGCTGTTTATAACCCGCTGTATCACCCCACCAGGAATCGTTGGTTACAATACATATTAGATTGGCTCCGTTTTGAACAAAGGCACTTACATAATCACCAAAAATTGATTCAAAACAGATAATTGGAGCAATCTTCGCCTCTCTATGTTTAATAATTTCTGGATACTTTGATCTCCCTAGACTTCCTACTTCCCCTCCAAAATCCAAAGATAAATTCCCCAATAAGGGTACTAGAAAATTCTCAAAAGGGATCATCTCTACACCAGCCACCAATTTCGACTTATGATAGACCTTTGAGCTATGGCTTTTATCCACCAAAAAGGCCGCATTATACATCTCTACCAAATTCCCTCGGTAGTGTCTAGCTGTAGGTCTTGGTTCGTTAAGTTCCGATGGTAAAAATTTCCTAAAGGAGTTCAATCCTGTTAGAATTGCTGTATTTGAATCTGGTAAATAACGCTGAATTCTTTGGATCAAATAATGATCATTCATCGCCTTTTCTTCAAGATGCTGATGAATAAAGGTTTCAGGACAAACATATAAGTCCAATCCTAAATATGTGGTACTATCTATTGATTTTTTGAAAGTCTCTAGTTGACGAGAAAGAGGGATGTCATATTTACCGAAACTATGATAATTAGGTTGATAAATACCTACTTTATAATCAAGGCCATTCAATTCATAATTACCTTTCACCCAAAAGGAACAGGCAATAGGCAATCCAACATATACCAATCCTTTTCTGAATATGGTCCATATTTTTTGATTTATAGTACTCGCATGATCCCAACTAATCCATAGTTTATACACTACTATGTTAACCAACCATACCCACAGGGTACCACCAAACACACCAGTATACTCGTACCACTGAACTAAATTTGGACTATTAGCGAAAGCATTACCTAGATGAAACCAGGGCCAGTACAAATCCCAGTATAGTTGTAAATAATCAATCGATATCCAAGCAAGTACCAATATCAATAATCCGTATTTATTATTGACATTTCCTTTTGCACTAGCCAACTTATAACTCAAAACAAATGGAATGGTGAAAATTCCAGCGTATACTAAGGAAGAAGCAATGGTCCCTAATGATGTTGCATTAGAAATCCACAATGTATTGATTGCAGACCAAATTAACTGCAGACTAAATATCCACCAGCCAAATTTTCTAGTAGCTTTTCCTTGCTGCTGCATGCTACGCATTTGCAACAAAACAGGTACATAAGCAAAGAAGACCAGGAAATTTAAATCAATTGCTGGCCATACAAGGGAAAGAAAAAGTATAGAAAGTATATATCGTACAGCGTTTGGATAACTGTTAATCATAGTGCAATAATGTTAAAAGCAAAAAGCCCATTCAGGGCTTTTAAAGTGCGTATCTCATTGAAAATACGTGTGAATACAGTGCAAGGGATTGATCTCCCAGATCAGTAAAGGCATAATCTATATGTACCTTCTGATAATGTAATCCCAATCCTATATTAGGTTGAAAAGTTAATTCCGACTCTCCAAAATCTTCAACCTCCTGAAAGTTCCCAAGTCCCATTCTTACATAGACTAACTTCTTAAAATCCAATTCCAAACCAAAATGAGGTGCTATAGAAGCGAATGAACTGCTAATGATTTCATTTCTTTCCCCATCGAAAAAGATATCCATATCCACTTCTGCTCTAAGATTTATATCTTGCTTTATAGCAAAGGTTCTAGAGGCACCTAATAATAACTTAGGTAAGGTAATTTCCATTCCATTTTCCGGAGCTTCCTGTCCTAAATCCTCAAAATCTTTGAATTCCTCATCATCAAACATCCAAGCATTGAAGGTTGTTGTTGCATCTCTCAATACTGCCCCATAGGACATTTTACCTTTATTGTATTTTGCAGCAATATCAAATCCGAATCCCCAAGCATTAGCAAAAGGTCCAATTTTTCTATAAATCAACTTCACGTTCCCTCCGTAATGTAATCCCTCAATTTTACTTTTTCTAGCATAAGAACCAATCAATGCATAATCTGCAGCTGAAAATAGAGATATTCTATCATAATCTACATTCCCATCCTTATCAATCAATTCGGTGGTATTCATAATATCATCCACCCCAAAGCGAATCAAACTCAGCGCAGCTACACTATTTATATCTAATCGTTTACTTACGGCTCCATAGTCATAAGAAGCAATACCAGAAAAATAGTTGGCATGCATCAAGGCCATTGAAAGAGAATCTGTTTGCTCTACTAAAGCTGCAGGATTCCAATATGCTGATTCCACATTTCCTTCAGCAGCAATCATAGATCCCGCTAAGCCAAAAGAACGGGCACCAACACCCAAATTCAAAAATTCATTACTGTATTTAGCAGTTTGAGCAGTTATTTGAAAACATCCCAAAAGGACGAAAACATTTAAAAATAAAAACTGTTTTGTTTTAAACTTCATACTTATATTACTTAGAACGCAGCTATCCAAATGTATGGAATAAATCCTATATCAAGGACTAGCCATTGCTAAAAAACTAATGCTGTCACACTAATAACAACGCTACTTGATCTTTTATTGTGATGATAAAGAAGATTCCAGCCTTTTTCTTGCCAGAATTCTGAATCTAGTTCCTAACATTATTGCTGAAGCTGTCAATCCAAACAATAAGCCAATCCAAATTCCTTGTACTCCCATTTCTTGATTAAAACCAAAATAATACCCTACAGGTAATCCAATTCCCCAATAGGCTATAAAAGAAATAAATGCCGGTTTATTTACATCTTGTAACCCTCTCAATAGTCCTAATCCAATTACCTGAATCCCATCGGACAATTGAAAAAATACGGCTATCAATAATAGTGAAGCAGCCAAATCTATTACCTCCTTTTCTGTTACATAAAAAGCAGTTAGTTGAAATCTAAACAACCAAAATATAAGTCCTGCAATCAACATCAATATACTAACCAGTATATACGAGCTACTTCCTACTCTTGATAAATTTAAATAATCCTTTTTTCCCAGATGATTACCAATTCGAATAGTAGCTGCAGCACCCAAACCTGTAGCCATCATCCAACTGATAGAAGCTAAATTTAAGGCAATCTGATGAGCCGCCATAGCTTCTACACTTAACCAACCCGCCATAATACTAGCTCCTGCAAACGCACTTACTTCAAAAGAAAATTGTAGTCCTGTAGGAAAACCTAATTTAAATAAACGCCTCAGGGCCTTTTTTGAAATTGCAGCATAGCGAATCATTCTATTAACAGTAGCATATCGAGTAGAGGTTTTAAAATAACGATAAAATGCAATAGCCATAAATATCCTTGAAATCAAAGTAGCGATTCCCGCACCAAAAAGTCCCATTGCAGGCATTCCTAATTTTCCAAAAATCAGAATATAATTTAAACCTACATTAAGGGTATTACTCAATATACTAATATACATGGCTGTCCTTGTATCAGACATCCCCTCTGTAAATTGCTTATAGGTCTGAAAGAATAAAACCGGAATAATAGAGAACCCTATGATATATAAATATGGGCGAGCCAATACAACGACTTCAGGAGGCTGATTCATATTGTCTATAAACTGAACCAGAACCATCAAGATCAAAACCAAGGCAATAGAAACAATTCCATTCAATAGGTTGGCATTTTTCAACCACCTACAAATCCCTTTCATATCCTCCTTACCATGCGATTCTGCAACAAGTGGTGTAATGGCAAAACTAATTCCAATACCAATTACGAAAATGAAAAAGAAAATACTATTTGCCAATGCGGCAGCTGCAATAGATTCTTCACCTACCCTACCAACCATCACTGTATCTGCTACGCCAGTAAATATCTGGCCTAACTGACCAGTCATCACAGGCAATGCCAGTGTAAGGTTTTTCTTAAAATGATCTAAATAGGCTTGTTTTTCCATGCGGCAAAGATAATTTATTCGATCTTTTTAAGCTTGATTTCACAAGGCATATTGTCTTTTATTTTAAAAAAATCGATTGCAAGTGTAACTTTTTCATAGTTGAAACGTCTCTCTAATACAAACGGCCGAAACTCAAACGAAAACAACGACTTTAAATACAGATACCATGAGAAAAATTGCAAGTATATTTTTATTGACTCTTTTTGCAGCACTGACTATTCAAGCACAGAATCATAGTTTCAAACAATTTTTTAATCAATTCTCTGAACATCCAGAAGCTACTCAGGTTATTATTTCAAAACCAATGATGTGGCTGGCAAAACATTTTGTTGATAAAGATTCGGCAGACAAGGCTGAAATGGAAATGCTAAATAGCATTCAAAGTTTTCGATTGGTGACTATTCCTGGAGAAGGAGCAGAACAAAAGTCAAATACACAATCTGTTCAAAAATTTCTTCGAAATAATATGGAGCCATTAATGGAAATTAGAGATGGGAAAGATAGAATCACCTTAGCAATTCAAGAGAAAAGAGGAGTAATTAAGGAAATTGGAATGCTTGTGGACAGTGAAGATGAGATGGTACTGATCCAACTAAAAGGGAATTTTGACATAGAACAAATGAAACATATTGGCAAAACAATAGGTAATCATACATCCAAAGTATCCCTAAAGGAAGGAGACTTGGAGGTCAATGCTAAAATTTCTCTTTATCCAAACCCGGCATCAAACGAGACGATTCAAGTGGACTATCCAGAAAATTTAGTACATTCCGATTACTTAATTTCAAATTTGGAAGGTAAGATCATACAAAGTGGAAACTTAGCACAAACTAAACATTCCTTCAATAGTAATAATTTTGCTTCAGGTATATATATCTTTAAAATAATAGCTGGAGAAAACAGACAGTATTCTAAGAAGTTTACTATCAAATAATATGGAGATAGAAGAGTATAAGGAAAAGGTTCTTCCTGTTAGAGATAAGCTCTACAGATATGCCTACTTTTTACTCAAAAACGAAGAGGATGCTAAGGATGTTGTTCAAGATGTATTGTTGAAAATCTGGGACGATAGACACAAGAGAGAATTTGATAATGTAGAAGCCTGGGCCATCACCCTGATAAAAAACAGGACCATGGATAAATTAAGGAAAAAGAAAAAGAGCTATTCTAAAGAAAAAGACCTTTTAACCTTAACCGACCGAGCCCCTACTCCTGAACAGCAGCATGCAACCAATCAGATGTATGGTCATTTACAGGAACAAATACAACATCTTTCCGAAAAGCAACAGAACATCTTCCATTTGAGGGAAATTGAAGGTAGAAGTTATCAGGAAATAAGCGAGGAACTAGACTTAGAAATTTCACAAGTCAAAGTTTACCTCCACAGAGCAAGAAAGTTTTTAAAAGAAAAGTTATTTAAAATAGAGAGTTATGGACTACACTAGCATAGAAAACATACTGGATAAGTATTGGGCAGGTGAGACCAATTTGGACGAAGAAAAACAGTTGATCGAATTCTTTTCTTCGGAAGAGGTTCCCACTCATCTGAAAGAGCACCAAGAATACTTCTTTGCTTTAAATACCATGCGTTCCATGAAGCTAGACGATTCATTTGATGATGAAATACTTCAACTAATAGAAGAACGCAGCCAGAAAGAAACTAAAACAATTGCAATCAATAGAAGTCCAAAAAAATGGCTTTCGATTGCAGCAAGCCTTGTAGCAATAGTTAGTATTGGCTATTTCGGCTGGATACACCAACCCAAGGAACAACAGTATGCCATGGTAGACAGTTATGAAACACCTGAAGAGGCATTTGCTCAATTAAAAAATAGCCTAATGGGAATTTCTGGCACCCTTAATGAGGGAAAAAAACAAAGTCTTAAACTGGCTAAATTTGATCAAACGAAACAAAAAATAATGCAGTAATTCAACCATTATGAAAACGAAAATAAAAACCCTACTTATACTATTATGTTTTGGAATTGGCTTCAGCAGCTTTGCACAAAACAATGCCATTGATAAATTCTTCTCCAAATACTATGACATGGATGATTTCACTACAGTGAGTATCTCTAGTAAAATGTTCGGTTTGGTCACCATGATTGAAGGGGAAACAGCTGAAGATCAAGAAATATTGGACTGTATAAGTCAACTGACTTCATTAAAGATTTTATCTACAGATCGTTCAGAAATGTTTGAGGAACTTTCCCGTGTAGCGGCAACAATTCCAACAAAGGAGTATGAAGAATTAATGTCTATACATGAAAAAGATGAAGATGTATTGTTCTTAATCAAAGACAACGGTAAAGCCATCACTGAACTGCTAATTATGGTATATGGTGATGGTCAAGAATTCACCCTAATCAGCCTAACCGGAATTATAGACTTAGATAAAATATCGAAATTATCTAAAGGAATGAATGTTGGTGGATTGGAACATCTAGAGAAAATTGATAAACGAGAAAGGAAATAATCATGATGAAGAAATTAAGTTATTTAATCGCATTGGTTAGTCTTTTAGGATTTAACCTCCATGCTCAAGAATCTTTATTAGATGATTTTTTAGAAGATAAAGAGAGTAAGTCCTTCTTCTTGTATCAAAGCACCATGCGGATGTTCAATGAACAAGAAAACAACGCTGACTTTAACAAGCTTATCAAAGATTTGGAAATGATGAGATTGTATTTAATAAGTACTCAAGTAGATAAGTCAGAGTTTAAATCATTATTCAAAAAAATAGCAAAGAAAAAATACGAGAGTGTAATAGAGGTCGATTCAAAGGATTTCACTGTAAAATTGTATGTTAGAGAAAAAGGGAGAAAGACAACCTATGTACTAGGTGCTCTTACTACTGATGGAGCTTTTGTTGCCGATATGAAAGGCTCCTTGAACATGAAATACCTAAATGCTCTGAACAACCAAAGCTGGTTGAAAAATATAGAAAAGGTATTACCCAATAACAAGACTAAAGAATAAATCATCATATGATATTACAGACCAATAATTTATCTAAAAACTATGGAAAGATTCAAGCACTCAGTGGCTTGAATCTTCAAATAGAAAAAGGCAGTGTCTTTGGTTTATTAGGACCCAACGGATCTGGTAAGACCACTACTCTTGGCATTATTTTAGGCTGTCTCAATCAGAGTTCAGGAAATTTCTCTTGGTTTGATGGTGAAAATGGAGCCAAAACTAGACAGCGTCTAGGAGCCCTTTTAGAAGGCCCTCTATTCTACCCATATATGTCTGCAGAAGATAATTTGAAATTGGCCTGTAAAATAAAAAACTGTACAGAAGAAAGAATAGACGATGTATTGAAACAGGTAGGTTTATGGGAAAGAAGACATTCTTCTTTTAAAACCTTTTCCCTTGGAATGAAACAACGTTTATCTATCGCTTCTTGCCTATTGGCCGATCCAGAGGTATTGGTTCTAGATGAACCTACAAATGGGTTGGATCCACAAGGAATAGCTGAAATCAGAGAACTAATTATTGATATTGCTCAAAATGGTAAAACCATAATTCTTGCCAGCCATATGTTGGATGAGGTGCAGAAAGTATGTACAGAGTTTGCTATTCTTAGCAAAGGAAAAATGCTTCACCAAGGAAAAGTAGATGTAGATTTAGGTGATGTGGTTCATGTAGAACTGGAGGCTTTTGAAATGGAACATTTAGAAATTTTCCTTCTAAAGGGCAATTTATTACAAAACAAAAAGCAGGTGAAAGGCAAATGGGAAGTAAGTCTCAACAAGGATGTATCCCCAGTCCAGTTTGCTCAGGCTATTTATGATGAAGGCATAGTGCTTAGTCACTTTGAAGTCATGAAAAAAAGTCTAGAATCTCAATTTTTAGAAATCTTAAACAACCACCATGCTTAATTTATTTTCTATAGAGTATTTCAAAATCAAAAAGACCAAATTCTTTTGGATACTATCAGGCTTCTATTTGATCAGTTTATTTTTGGTTGGTTATGGATCGAAACTTTTGATGGACTACCTTGGAACCAATCTAGGTGACTTCGCCAAAATGGGTGGAATTGGTGCTATTTCTAATAATATACTTTACGATTTCACAGACCTGTGGCATAACCTGTCTTACCTTGCTGGTTATATGAAATTTGTACTCGCCTTTATATTGATTATCTCCGTGAGTAATGAATTTAGTTATAAAACTGTTAGACAAAATATCATGGATGGAATGAGCCGTGAAGATTGGTTAAAGTCGAAATGGAGTTTGATCCTTGTATTATCCTTAGGTTCTACCCTCTTCTTATTTCTATTCGGTTTATTTCTTGGCTTCTCATATTCACCCGTTCAAGGGTTTGAATACGTCTTTTTCAATATTGAAATGTTGTTTGGACATTTCATCAGTTTATTGGCTTATTTAAGCATTGCCTTACTGGCTGTTCTTTTGATAAAGAAGTCTGGATTCACCATGGCCTTATTACTCCTATATGGTCACACTATTGAACCTATTTTTGCGGCAATTTACAAAACGGAATTAGGCTTTTTCCTGAACCTCCTCCCTTTTGAAGCAATCTCAAATATAGTTCGTCTTCCATTTGGAAAATATATTTTTCAAGAAACACAGAATTATATTGCCATGCAGGATTTGATGATACTTGTAGGATGGATTTTAGTCCTCAACTATATTTCATTGACCTTGGTGAAGAAAAGAGACTTTTAGCATATAGATTTTAAAGAGAATGAAAGAAGTATTCTATAATTAGATTGAGGGGTCTTTTATTGTATTATAATTACCGATATCATATTAATATGATTATCAATACACTATCATTATTCAACCGAAAAGAATCATGTTAGCAAATATGTACTAATATAGCCTAATATTCAATGCATTATAATCACTGAATTCAGTGATTTTTTTGACAATTATTTTATAAAAAAACACCAGATAAAAATATAATTGATTCCAAAGCAGAAGAATTATTTGATTCAACATTAATAAATATTATCCTAAAATGAATTCTACCTCCATTATCCTAATAACCACCACCTCTAGAACTCAACCATTCAGCTAAACTAATTGGAATAGAATAGTAATTTATCTACTTTAGGCTTAAAACAAAATTATGATTCTAGGTGTTTCCGATTGGTTAGGTGAAAAAATAGGGATAAATGGTTCTCTTGTTCGTGTCGCATTTATAATATCTGCCCTCTGCTTTGGTGTGGGTGTTGGACTTTATCTTATCCTTTGGATAATCAAACTTCTGAGTAAATAGACCTGGATATAATTCAAATATTAAGCCCGCCAAATTTGATTTTAGCGGGCTTTTATTTTGTTTTACTAAACCTTTTTAAAGAATTTTTTTGATCCTTAAATGTACTAAGGATATTTTTATTCTGACCCACATTCTATTGATCGAATGTTTTAAAAATTAACTAACTCCCTCCACCCATCTTAGTGCGGATGAGAGATCAGTAAAACTTTGCAAATTGAAATCGGGATTGTTGTTTTTAAAAATAGACGGAACCGCTACGATTGAATAATCTACAATTACAGCCCATTTGAGATGCAGCATTAGGTCTTGATATTCTGTAAAAACAGCTGCGATCTTTGCCAAATCATCCATTTCAATTTTAATTTCAGCAGCTAAATAATTGTTAACTACACCTATCAATCCATGATGAATCTTTCCATTTTTGAAGTCATGATTCATACAATTGGCTATATCAATCAAACTAAGGTTCCCTTTAAAGGTTCTTACCAAAACCTTATTATCATCAATATACTCATATGATACTGTATATTTCATTTTACCTATTATCTATTAAAGGTAAGCATTTTGGTACAAATTATTTGTCAAATGATCACTGAAATTTAAGAGTAAAATTTTGTGGAAATGGGATTGTACATTCTTTAAATATTAAAGTATAATTGCAAACTACAGATAGTAGCAGTCAAAAAAAAAGGAACTCCTGAACACGCTTCAGAAGCTCCTTTTCCCCAGCACAATGTTAATTGCTCGGTTTGAGTGGTCGTTTTTTCTTTAATTTCACGGTGAAGTGCCTCATGATAGGTGCTTCCCATTCTATATCGTAACCGCTGGTTGCTTGTTCACGGGTATCGTAAATGTTTTTTAATGCCACCGCTATATATTCCATATGGCTAATGGTATATGTTCTTCTTGGGATAGCTAGACGAACGAGTTCCAATTTGGGATATCTGTTCATCCTAGTTTCCGGATCTCTATCGGCTAGGATGGTTCCTATTTCTACTCCGCGGATACCTGCTTCTAAGTATAATTCTAAGGCTACAGATTGAGCTCTGTATTCTTCTATTGGGATGCCAGGGACAAATTTATGTGCATCTATATAAATGGCGTGTCCTCCAAAAGGTTGCTGTACTGGAATTCCAAATTCCACCAAACGATTCCCTAAGTATTCTATCTGATTAATTCTGCTTTTCAGATAATCATATTCTGTTGCTTCCATCAATCCTACAGCAAGGGCTCCCATATCTCTACCAGACATCCCACCATAAGTAATATAGCCTTCAAACATGATATTGAATGTAATACAACCTGTATAGACTTCTTCATTATTTAAGGCTATGAACCCTCCCATGTTTACTATACCATCTTTCTTGGCACTCATGGTCATTCCATCCCCATAGGAAAACATCTCCTTTACAATTTCCTTGATACTCTTGTCCTCAAACCCTTCTTCACGCACCTTGATGAAATAGGCATTTTCTGCAAATCTGGCAGCATCAAAATACAAAGGCACATTATAACGCCTACACATTTCGGAAACGGAGCGAATATTCTCCATTGATACCGGTTGACCTCCAGCTGTATTACAAGTCACCGTAAGAATGACAAAAGGAATATTATCTGGAGTATATTTCTCAAAAGCTGTTCTCAGCTTATTAAGATCTACATTCCCTTTAAAAGGATGGTATAATCCTGTATCGAAAGCCTCATCTATAGTACAATCCAAAGCCTTAGCTTTCCTAAACTCTATATGTCCTTTGGTGGTATCAAAATGGGCATTCCCTGGAACTACATTCCCTTCTTTCACCAATTTGGAAAACAATACATTTTCCGCTGCTCTTCCTTGGTGTGTAGGTATAAAATATTTGAAGCCCGTAAGCTCTTGAACATTATTCTTTAATTTTTCGAAAGAACTTGAACCTGCATAACTCTCATCTCCCAACATCACCTCTGCCCATTGTCTATCTGACATGGCTCCTGTTCCTGAATCGGTCAATAAATCAACAAATACTTTATCACTCGATAGGTTGAATAAATTATAATCTGCCTCTTTTATCCATCGCTCTCTCTCCTCCCTTGTTGACATCTTAATGGGTTCTACCATTTTTATCTTATAGGGCTCTGCATAAGGTAATTCCATGTGTTATGTTTTTACCCAAATGACCTATTTTTTTACTTAGAGAAGTATTTTCAAAGTCATGTTTTATACCAATTATAATATGTATTACTTAATTTGAGTCCTTTTCAAATTAAGGGTATCGTTTTTAAAAGAGACGTCCTCAGAGTCATTCTTCGAAGAACTGAGGGTATCGTCCTTAAGCTTCGCATCTGTATAAAACAAAACAGCCCCTCCAAATAATATGGAGAGGCTGCTTCTACATTAAAACAAGAATAATGTACTATGCTTTGATCTTTTCCTCTTTTTCTTCAAATTGGAAAGACTTGAAGTTCTTGGCTTTTTCGTCCGTGATGGCTAGCTCAATCACTTCATCCATTTCACTAACAAATTGGAAGGTCAATCCTTTCAGGTATTCAGCCTTGATCTCGTCAATATCCTTTTTGTTTTTATCGCAAAGAATAATTTCAGTGATTCCAGCACGTTTTGCCGCTAGGATTTTCTCCTTGATACCTCCAACAGGTAATACTTTACCTCTTAGTGTAATTTCACCTGTCATTGCAAGGTTTTTCTTTACCTTACGCTGTGTATAAAGCGATACCAATGAAGTAATCATGGTAACACCTGCACTTGGTCCATCTTTTGGAATGGCTCCTTCAGGTACGTGAATATGTAAATCATACTGCTTGAAAATACGGTGATCTATTCCGTACTTCTCTGCATTAGCTTTTATATATGTCATAGCTAGTGAAGCAGACTCTTTCATCACTTGCCCTAGATTACCTGTCAAAGATAATTTCCCAGCACCTCTACTCAGGTTACTTTCAATGAATAGTATATCTCCTCCTATTCTAGTCCAAGCCAATCCAGTTACTACACCAGCAATATCATTATTTTGATACAAGTCCTTAGAGTATCTAGGTGCTCCCATCAATTCTTTTACGTCTTCCATAGATAATTTCTTATCTACTTCTTCGTCCATAGCGACTTTCTTCGCGATCTGTCTTACTAGTTTGGCAATTACCTTATCCAATCCACGTACTCCAGATTCTGCGGTAAAGCTTTCTACTAGATATTGAAATTGTTTTTTGGTCAATTTCAAATCTGCCTTACCTAGTCCATGCTCATCCAATTGCTTTGGCAAAAGGTGACGTTTTCCTATTTCCATTTTCTCCTCAATGGTATAACCATTGATTTCTATGATCTCCATTCTGTCCAATAAGGCAGGCTGAATAGATCCTAGTGAATTGGCAGTAGCAATGAACATCACTTTAGATAGATCGTAACCTATCTCCAAATAGTTATCGTAAAATTCCTTGTTTTGCTCTGGATCCAATACTTCCAACATTGCTGAAGAAGGGTCTCCATGAGAGTCACGGGTAATTTTATCGATTTCATCTAATACAAATACAGGGTTAGAAAATCCTGCTTTCTTTATGCTTTGTATCACCCTACCTGGCATGGCACCAATATAGGTTTTACGGTGCCCGCGGATTTCAGATTCATCTCGAATCCCACCCAAGGACATACGTACGTATTTTCTTCCTAGTGCCTTGGCTACAGATTTACCCAATGAGGTTTTACCAACCCCCGGAGGTCCATATAAACAAAGAATAGGAGCCTTCATATTGCCCTTTAATTTTAGTACGGCTAAGTGCTCTAAAATTCTATCCTTCACTTTTTCTAAACCATAATGGTCTCTATCCAATATCTTTTGTGCCTTCTTTAGATCGTACACATCTTTTGAGTATTCCCCAAATGGAAGATCCAATAAAGTTTCTATATAGTTTCTTTGAACAGAATATTCTCCTACTTGAGGATTCAATCTTCTCAAACGTGCTATTTCCTTTTCAAATAGTTCAGCAACTGGCTTGTTCCATTTTTTCTTTTGACCACGAATGACCAATTCCTCTAATTCCTCCTGATTTGATGATCCACCCAATTCTTCTTGAATGGTCTTCAACTGTTGGTTCAAGAAATATTCACGCTGCTGGTCATCGATGTCCACCTTTACCTTTTCTTGTAATTCATTTTTCATTACAAGTGTCTGGTACTCCTGCTTCAGGTGTTCAAATACCTTTTCTGCACGTTCTTTTACATCGTCAACTTCCAACAGGGATTGCTTCGCCTCGACATCTGCATTCATATTTGCAGAAATGAAGTTGACCAAGAAAGTATCACTTTCAATATTTCTAACTGCAAAAGATGCTTCGGTAGGAATATTTGGAGATTCTTTGATGATCTCCAATGCCAATTCTCTCACATTTGCCAACATCTCTGCATAAGTATCATCTACCTCTGGTTTTACCTCTGGTGATTCTATAACCTTTGCAGTGAAATATGGATCTATTTGCTCGAATGAAGTAATGGTAAAACGTTTGATACCCTGGATAATCACCATGGTACTACCGTCTGGCATAGTGAATGATCTCACTATCTTAGCCAATGTACCTATCTGTGTTAAGTCTTCAGGTGTAGGCTCCTCAATAGTAGGATCAATCTGTGATACTACCCCCAATAATTTACTTCCTTGGTTCACTGCTTTGATTAAAGCAATGGATTTATCTCTACCTACCGTAATTGGAATGGCTACACCTGGAAATAAAACTGTATTTCTAAGTGGCAATATGGCTAATTCCTCTGGTAATTTTTGTTTTCTGAAGTTTTCATCATCCTCAACAGTAATTAAAGGAATCAATTCTGGTTCTTCTCCCAAAACGCGACTCCCTATGCTGCCAAAAATTCCTTTCTTTTTGTCTTCCATGATATATATAGGACAGTATGTCAGTATCTATTATTCTAATCTCAAATGATCATAACCTAAATAGGTTAAAATCAAGGATTAAGATCAATCTTAATCCTTGATAAAGGTATTAAAGTCAATCCATGTGCCAAACTATTCCTTGACGGAAATGACAGTCCCAGTGGAAACAAAAAAAGCAACGCTAAGCGTTGCTTTTTGATTGATTAGGCATAAAAGCCTTTGATAATATCTGCGTATTTCTTTACAATGACTCTACGTTTCATTTTGAGAGTGGCTGTTAATTCTCCACTATCTATTCCCCACACATCGCCAAGTACTTTCACTTTCTTCACTTGTTGATAATTGGCAAAGCCTTTATTATGTTGATTCACTTCTTCTTTTATACGTTTAATAATGGAAGGGTGATTTGCCATTTCTTCTTTATTTGTGTAAGTAATATCATGACGATTACACCATTCCTTAATAAATTCATAGGATGGTACAATGAGAACAGCTGGGAATTTCTCTCCCTCTCCTACTACCATCACTTGTTCTATGAATTTAGATTCCTTTAACTTATTTTCTAGAACCTGTGGAGCAATGTATTTCCCTCCTGAGGTCTTGAATATTTCTTTTTTACGATCTGTAATTTTCAGGAATTTATTATCAATAATTTCTCCAATATCCCCTGTTGCCAACCATCCATCTTGAATAGTTTCCTTGGTCTTTTCATCTAGGTTAAAATAGCCCAACATTACATTTGGTCCTTTACACCAGATCTCACCATCCTCAGCGATCTTCACTTCCACTCCTTGAATAACTGGCCCAACCGTACCGTACATATGTTCATCATGCTTTGGTGTATTAGCTGATATTACCGGTGATGTTTCAGACAAGCCATATCCTTCATAAACCGGGATTTGTGCAGCATTGAATACTCTACACAATCTTGGTTGTAATGCAGCTGCACCAGAAATCACATAATTCATACTTCCTCCGAAGGCTTCTCTCCATTTACTGAAGATCAATTTATTGGCAATTTTCAATTGAAAATTATACCAAGCTCCATTGGCTCCATTATATTCATGCTTTAAGCCAAGATTCAATGCCCAGAAGAACAAGGCTTTTTTGATCCCTTTCAGATCAGAACCTTTAGCATAAATTTTATCGTAAACTTTTTCCAATAATCGAGGAACTGTTGCCATTAATGTTGGTGACACCTCCTTCATATTCTCTGCTAAAGTTTCTATACTTTCAGCATAGTATATTTGCGTTCCTCTTTTCAGTGTGAAATATTCCAATACTCTTTGAAAACTATGACACAGAGGCAAGAAGCTTAAAGATCTATCATTGGGTCCAAATTGGAATGCATATTCCAAGGCATCCAATTGGCAAAGAATATTGCTGTGAGACAACATCACTCCTTTTGGATCACCTGTAGTTCCAGATGTATAAATAAGCGTGAATAAATCTTCTTTACTCGTTTCTACCTGCCAAGCTTTTACTTGAGAAGGCTGAGGATTTGACTTTCCAAGGTCGGCCAATTCTGTCCAATGTGGGACTCCTTCAATTTTATCGAAAGAATATACTGCTTCAATAGTAGGATTGGCAGCTGCAATATCCTTTATTTTATCATAAATCTCTTTGGACCCCACAAACACAACACGAGCTCCAGAATCCTTTAAAATATAATCGTAATCTTCTGTAGTGATATTTGCATAAATGGGGTTGTTCACACCCGTCATTTTTGCTATCCCCATATCTACCAACATCCATTCCGGTCTATTAACAGAAATGATACTTATACGATCTCCTTTTTTTATTCCTAGATTAATTAATCCATAAGCCAAGGCATCTGTCCATTGAATAAATTCTTTGGCTGAATATTTTCTCCATTCCCCATTCTCCTTACCTGCCAAGACGCAATCTGAATCAAAATTCTTTATGGCCTGCTCTATCTGAAATATTCTGGTGATTTTATCCTTCATTGCTTTAGTATTAATTTAATCTCAAGATATAAAATTTAGAAAATTTTCTGGTTGTAATTTTCTTTAAACTTTGCACGACCATTTTTGATATAGAATTTTTCAATATGTGTCATGTCTTTATCAAAATCTCCAGTTGGGTGAAATATCTCCGTTACTGCGGCTACTTTTTTATCATAATTTATATAGCACAATACTATTGGGACACCAGCATCTATAGCAATTCTATAAAAACCAGTCTTCCATTTACGCACTCTAGAACGTGTCCCTTCTGGTGTTATCAAAAGATACATTTTTTCATTTCCATGTTTCAATAGGTTTACAGATTGCTTTATCACATTCCCTACTCCCTTTGATTTTCTATCCACAGAAACACCACCAAGAGGTTTGGTAATCAAGTTAAATGGAAATTGAAGCCAAAACTTTTTTATCAATACTTTATATGGATATCCTAGTCCCCAAAACACACCAATTGCCAATAGGAAATCCATATTACTGGTATGTGGTGCAGCAATCATAACTGCCTTATCGACTCCTTCTGGATTCTGACCTACAAATTTCCAGCCTAAAAGCTTCATCAATAACCTTCCTAAAAATTTTTTCATTCTATTCCTTTTTCGTTCCAAAAATATAGGAACAATTTAATAATTTACTAATCGTCAAAATAACTGGCTTTAAAACCAATTAGATGTAATTTTTCTGAAGCTCTAGTAAAAGCAGTGTACAACCATTTGTAATAGGACAAATCCATATGGTCGGCAGTAAAAGCCGGCTGTTCTACAAATACTTCTTTCCATTGTCCACCCTGTGCTTTATGTCCAGTAAGAGCGTATGCAAATTTAACCTGTAAAGCATTATAATAAGGGTCTTGCTTCACTTTTTCAATTTTTTTCTTGAAACTCCTTACATCATACTCTGCAATTATTCTTTCAAATAGAATTTTATAATTCGCATAGGTTAATCCTGGACCATCAGTATCTAAGGTATCCAATAATAACTTCACCTCAATAGGATCCATATCTGGGTAATCTACCAGCTGAACTTTTACATCGGCAAATTGAAACCCGTATGCCTCATGAAGGTTCTTTACTTTTACAACAGTAACCAAGTCACCATTGGCTAAAAAACCGGCTTCAGACTCAGGTTTCAACCAAAAGTAATTGTTTTTTACAATCATCAATTGATCTTTTTCTGAAAGAACTGTATCTCTTCCAAAAAAATGAGAACGAATTCGTTGATTGTACATATTGGCTCTTTTATTGGATCGGCACAATATGACTGTTTGATCTACCCCTTGCATTTCATATGATTGCTGAATAGCGTATTCCAATTCACTCCCTTCAAAATAGGGAATAAAATCTTCAAATTTTTCTTGTTCAAATTTGGGTTCACCAAAATTCTGCTCATCAATGGCTCTCCTTAATGTCGTAGCATTGCATAATATACCAGAATTCTGTGCCTGACGCTGTACTTCTTTCAATTCGAATTCCTGAACATCTAAGAAATAACTTTGACGAACATAGGTTGCATCTAAGGCTGGACTACTATCCAGACCTACGGGAGGTAACTGCGCTGGATCCCCAACAAGGATCAATTTACAATTGTCACCTTTCAAAAGGTAGCTTACCAGATCTTCCAATACATGATTACCTGAAAATCCAGAACTTTCTAAAGATTGATCATGAATCATAGAGGCTTCATCCACAATATATATTGTCCCTTTTTCCTTATTTGGTTTCAATTTGAAATGAGTGGTCCCATTTTTATCAACCTGTGGAGCATATATTATTTTGTGAATAGTAAAGGCATTCTTTCTAGTTTTTTGCTGCATTACTTTTGCTGCACGTCCAGTTGGAGCCATCAAAATGGTTTTGCGCTTTATTTTTTTAAGCGCTCTAGTCAGGGCACCAAGCATGGTAGTTTTCCCTGTACCAGCATACCCACGGAGAATGAAAACTTCATCTTTATTATCTCCATGAATAAATTGGGACAGTTTTTGCATGAGCACGGCTTGTTCACTCGTAGGCTCAAATGGAAACTCATTTTCTATATGTTCAGTAATCGCGTCGGACAAATTTTTTGATATTAATTAGAAGCTGCAATATGGCAATTTCTACTATAAAAATTGAAGGAAAAATTGGAAATCCTTTATAAAACGTACTAGAAAATGCATGCTATTAGGAGGCAGAGAAACAGAAATAGTTAGATCTAAATGGTCTAATGTTCCCTTGCATGATGTGGCAAGTTGAGTTGTGGGAACAATGAGGTCAAAAGAAAACAAACAATTGAAATACGGGATGGTAATTTCTTCCATTTAATTGTTAACAGATTTATTACATAGAAAAATTGTAAAGTATCGCTAATACTATTAAATTTGGCGATATTGCAAAAGAAAAACAAAAATTTAGCAAACAATGAAATACGTTATTCGTTTAGTTCTCGTAGCAATCATAGGCTGGTTGGGGTATGCCTTATACGAATCGATCATGGAACCTGTTCGATTTAAAAGAGTAAAAAAAGTCCGTTATGCAGCCGTAATTGAACGAATGGATGATATCCGTAAATCTCAAATCGCTTTTAAAGAAGTCAACAAAAGGTTTTCTTCAAGCTTTGATGAGTTGATCCCTTTCTTGGATACTGCTCAATTTACAATCACGCAAAGAAGAGATACTACAGTTGTTGAGTACGATAAAGTATATAGAGAGAAGGTTCAGGTTGAAAAAACTTTAATCGATACATTGGGATATGCAAGTATCAAAGATTCTCTTTTCAAAGCTAGTTTTGACTTGAAACAATTGAGATACATTCCAGAAACTGAAAATAAAGAATTTGTATTGAAATCTTCTAAACTTAGAAAAGTAGGTACTACCATTCAAGTAATGGAAGTAACAGCTAAGAAGGAAGTTGTATTGCATGGTCAAAACGAAAGACTAATTAAAAATACAGCCAAAGATCTGATCTTAGGATCTCTTACTGAAGCTCATTTAAATGGTAACTGGTAATAACTTACAAGTTCGTTTTTTTGAAAAGCGAACTATATTTAACAAGGCCAATTTGGCCTCTTGCGAACTATCCATCCAGCTTATGCCGGATGGATTTTCTTTTTTGATACATCATCCTGAACAGCTAAAGATTTTGGCTATCGGTAGCTTTAAAAAAGAAAACCCATCGGATAACCTACTGGAATTATTAAAAGACTTTTGGACCAAAGAACCAATACTAAATAGACAGTACAAAAAGGTACAATTTATCTATAGTAGTTTACATTCTATTTGGACGCCAAAGGAGCTTTTTGATCATGATTCCATTGAACAATTGTTTGATTTCAATATCGAAAAAGAGGAAAGTCAAGTTATTATAAATAGCTTCTTTCCTGAACAATCTGCCTATTTGAGTTATCGAATTGATAAGGAAATACATGAATTTGTTCAATTCAATTTTCCAGATTCAATTCAAAGGCATATTACAGAAGTATTATTCCCAATTGCCTACGAGGAAAAACAAACCTACCCCAAAGCATTTTTGTACAACAATGGTTCAATGATGGATTTGTGGGTGATGAATGGTAAAAAGCTTATCTTTCATAAGACATTCATTGTTACAAATGATGAAGAAAGAGCCTATTATACCTTTTTCAGCTTAAAGCAATTAGAATTTTCACTTCAAAAAATGCATCTATATTTAATGGGAGAATTTTCAGAGAGTTGTTTGGAATACTTTACAAAATACGTTCGATTTGTGGAGCATTTGAAACAAGAAAAATTCTCTGAGAAGGAATTAAAGAAGGTGCCAGAAAATGAATTTTATCCACTATTAAACTGTTGATTCTGTGAGAATAATTAGCGGAAAACATAAGAGTTTGCGTATAAACGCACCCGATGGCCTTCCTGTTCGTCCAACGACGGATATGGCCAAAGAAAGCTTATTCAATATTTTGAATAATTCCTATTATTTTGATGAAATCAAAGTATTGGACTTGTTTGCTGGTATTGGTAGTATTAGTTATGAATTTGCATCTAGAGATTGTCCAGATATAACAAGTGTTGACAATCATCCTGGTTGTATTCAATTTATAGAGGATACGGCTAATAAGTTAAATATGTCAGATGCTATCAAAACAAGGAAGGCAGATGTATTTGAATTCGTAGAAAAATGCAATGATAAATTTGATGTTATATTCTGTGACCCTCCATTTGCTATGGAAAACATATCAGATATTCCTGTCAAGATAATGGCAAAAGATATGCTTACTGAAGATGGGATTCTAATTGTAGAACATGGTCCTAAGACAAGTTTGGAAAACTTTCCGTATTTTCATCGGGAAAGGAAATATGGAAATATTAAATTTTCCATCTTCAAAAAATAAATATCATGAGAATAGGTATTTTCCCTGGGTCTTTTGATCCAATTACAAAAGGTCATGAAGACATCATTAGGAGAATGATTCCTTTATTCGACAAGATTTATGTTGCCATAGGAAACAATGGCACCAAAAAATACATGTTTGATTTGGCTCAGCGAACCCAGTGGATTGAGAACACTTTTTCCAATGAACCTACAATAGCAGTACGTACCTATAAGGGACTTACTGTAGATTTCTGTAGAGAAATCAACGCAAAGTTCATCATTAGAGGATTAAGAAATTCCAATGATTTTGAATACGAAAAAAGCATCGCTCAAATGAATCAGATGATGTACCCAGACCTGGAAACCGTGTTGGTATATACCAGACCTGAGTATGCATCTATCTCGTCAACAATTATAAGAGATATTATAAAGAATGACGGAGATACTCGTCCATTTCTTCCTTCAGGAGTTGAGCTATAGAAGCATAGGTATTATCTAATACCATCTGAAGGTCCGATGGAGCAATCCAGAGGGCCTTTGTTATGTCTTCTTCTGCCTGTGGAACCAATTCCCCTTTAAAGGACGTTTGCATCCTAAACCAATAGGTTCTCTTTAATGTTGGTTTCCCCTTATAAGGATAAGTATGATAGGTAGAAATCAACTCCTTTCCTAAGCGAATATCCTCTATACCACACTCTTCCATTACTTCACGCACTGCACAAGTTGGAATATCCTCCCCTTCTTCTAATTTCCCTTTAGGAAGGTCCCATTTGCCTAATCTTTCAATTATCAAAATTTTACCTTCCTCATTATACACAATTCCTCCAGCAGCAACTATATACTGATGTTTGGCTAAAATATTTCTCCAAACACGTTCTGGTTCATTGGAATAGATGGTTCCTTGTTCCTGATTCCCTTGCTCCAAATCATTGATAAGATTTGAAATATTATCCAATTCTTCCTTTTCATCAAAAATTTTTGATGATTGAATAATGTTTAATGCTTTGTTGTTTATAAAAACTTTATAAATTTGCCCCATGATTATAAATGATGATACTGCGCAGAAAACTGCAGAATTCTTATTGCAAATAAAAGCAATAAAATTACAACCCTCAAACCCTTTTACTTGGTCGAGTGGATGGAAATCGCCTATTTATTGCGATAATAGAATAATCCTTTCTCACCATGGTACTAGAACATTTATCAGAGAGCACCTTGCTGAACAAATTTTAGAGAAGTTTGGAAAGCCTGATGTTATCGCTGGTGTTGCCACTGGAGGCATTGCTCATGGAGTATTGGTAGCACAATATTTAGGAGTGCCGTTTGTGTATGTACGACCAGAGGCTAAAAAGCATGGACGTCAAAACCAAATTGAGGGCTATTTAGAAAAAGGTCAACGTGTAGTTATCGTTGAAGATCTTATAAGTACAGGTAAAAGTAGCTTAAAAGCTTACGAGGCATTGAAAGAATTTGGTGCTGAAGTAAAAGGTATGGCAGCTATTTTCTCTTATGGATTTGATATAGCAAAAGAAAACTTCGATAATGAAGGATGTGAATTCTTTACTTTAGGAGATTACGAAAGCTTAATCAATGAAGCCTCAAAAACTGGATTTATTTCTGATAATGAAATAGAGCAGTTGAGAGAGTGGAGAGTGAATCCATCAATTTGGGGTAAATAAAATTTAACTCATGTTAAACTTAAAATCACAGACAAGTTCTATTCAGCTAAGTAGTGAGAATCTGAAGAATCTTTTATTAAATACAGAGACCTTTGGAACCATCCTACCTGAAGAAGCAAAGAATTTCACGCATACTGAAGAGGGAATTCAATTCACTCTAGCAAGTATGCCGGAGATTCGTTTGAAGAAGAATCTATCTAAGGATATTGTATGTTATGAAGCTGCTGGAGGTAAAATGCCATTTTCTATAAGCTGTAATACAAATTCAACTTCTGAATCAGTTTGTGAAGCCTATTTCGAATTCAAAGGAGATTTTAATCCGATGATGGCAATGATGGCAAAAAAACCATTACAAAAATTCATTGATACCTTAGCGGCTAACCTTAGTCGATTAGAAAAGTAATTTCTTTAAGAGCATAGGCTTCATTTGTGCCGTCTTGCTTTTCAAGTATCAATCTACCTATAGAGTCGATTCCTAGTATTTTTGCTTGGAATCGATTTTTTTTTGCATCCATAAATGGATGAACCCCTTCATTGCGGTACAATTGCTCAAGATAGGATTCTTGATACACTGTTTTGTTTTTTAAAATGGATTTGGACTTCAATAAAAGATCCGATGTAATTTGATTAATCAGCTTGGACCTATCAACTTCAAGACCCAAATGATGGAACATGGAAGTCACTTTCTTATTGATTCCTGTAAAATCCATCTGATTGACATTAAGACCAATTCCTATTATACTAGAATCAATACAAGATCCTAATAGACTATTTTCAACCAGGATACCTGCAATTTTTTCACCACCACAATAGATATCATTTGGCCATTTTACCGATAGATTTCTTAATCCATATGTTTCCAATATATAGATAAGACTAAGGGAAATCATTTGCTGAAATAAGAACTGATCTTCTATTGGAAAGTCCTTCCACTGGATGTAGATAGAAAAAGTAAGGTTCTCCCCTTTTCTACTTAGCCATGTGGTTCCCATTTGGCCTCTACCTGCAGTTTGGTTTTCTGCCCAAACAACAAAACCAGAATCTACTGTATTCTTTTTACAAAACTCAGAAAGGAATAAGTTGGTGGAATCCACCTGATCCAAATGAAGTATGGTTGGTTTCAAAATTGTTCAATTTAAAGTTCAAAGTTAAAATTCGTATTGATTTTATAAACTTTTATAGGTAAATATATGCAGAAACTATAACTACTCTGGGTTAAGTTGAACTATTCAAATGGATAATTAAAAAAAATATCTTCACAAAAAAACCTATTAACCTCATTATCTACACATTAGAAATCATAATATAAAACTACCGAATCAACATATTCTAGCCCTCAACCCTCTATAGTTTTAAAATATTATGTAAATTTGGCACCTGAAACAAATGATTTATGGATAAAAGATTAGCGGGACATTCATTTCACATTCCTGTAATGGGAATTAGTTTTACCATTGACGCACCAATAAAGGTGGCTCATTATGGTATTTCATCTGTTATATCTATAGTTGATGATATTTTAACAGAAAAGATGAGAGAGTTTTACGCCAATTCAATTGGTGAATCTTTCACAAGTATTTCTGATAAAACGGAGGACTTCAGAGCAAAGCGTATTACTGCTTACCTTAATCTGGTTGATAAAATCGTTAAGGATAAATTTGACAACCTAAAGAGTTCATTGGCTGAAAAGGGAAATGAAATTGACAAATACATAGACCTTTTACCTGATCTTTCAAGTGTTAAGCAAAGATTTTTGGAGGTATCCAAACAAGATAATATTAAGGAACTTAAAGATTGGTTGAACGATAACCTTAGACCAGGATCTATTGATGTAAACATCATGACGAAACTAGATAAGGTAAATTATGCCAATGGAGAAGAGTTACCTTCTATCTACAATGATGCACATGCTGCCTTAAGAGGATTTGCTAATAGTACATTAACTTCAAGTGTAGTACTTTCAGCTGGTATGAACCCAAGACTATATGGATATATCGAGCAATTCGAAGATTTTTATCCAAATGAGGAAACGGGAGATATCAAGAAAAAGGTTATTCTTAAGGTAAGTGATTATAGATCGGCATTGATTCAAGGAAAATTCCTAGCTAAAAAGGGAATTTGGGTTTCAGAGTACAGAATTGAATCAGGTTTGAACTGTGGTGGTCATGCTTTTGCAACTGATGGTTTCTTGATGGGGCCTATTTTGGAAGAATTCAAAAACAAACGTCAAGAACTAACGGCAGAAACTTTTGAGACCTATACCAAGGTATTGAACTCAAAAGAAAGATTTAGCCCAGAGCAAGCTCCAGAAATAAAAATTACAGCTCAAGGTGGTGTTGGTACTGCTGAAGAACATAAATTTTTGCTGGATTACTATAATATTGATTGTGTAGGTTGGGGTACACCATTCCTTTTGGTTCCCGAAGTAACTACAGTTGATAAACATACTCTAGGCCTTTTGATTCAAGCCAAAGAAGAAGATTTATACTTAAGTAATATTTCTCCTCTAGGTGTACCATTCAATAGTTTGAAAGGAAATACAAAAGACCTTGAAAAACTTGCTTGGATTGCCAAAGGTAAACCAGGAAGTTCTTGCCCTAAGAAATATTTGGTGTCAAACACTGAATTTACGAAAAGAGCAATTTGTTCAGCCTCTAAACAATACCAATCCCTTAAGATTAAGGAATTGAAGCGTGAAGGATTAGAGGAAGCAGAATACACCAAAGCCTACGACAAAATCGTTGACAAATCTTGTATTTGTGTTGGATTGGGTACTACTGCATTGATCAATAATGGTTTGGACATGAAAGAGGAAGGAGATAAAGTATCTATCTGTCCTGGTCCAAACATGGCTTATTTCTCTAAGATATCTAGTCCTTCTCAAATGATTGGACATATCTATGGAAAGAACAATGTAATGGAAAGAACGGATCGTCCTAATATGTACATCAAGGAATTGGGTATGTACTTGGATTATTTGAAAAATAAAATTTCTGAAGAAGCTATCCCTCTTGCTCCAAAGCAATTGAGATACTACACGAAATTCAAGAACAACCTAGTAGATGGAATTTCATATTACAAGAATTTGTATAATGAAATCAACGTTAGTTTAGTTCCTGAATTTGACCGTCTTGAGAAGGTCCTTTTTGATATACCTTTATTCAGTGAAGAAAATGAAGCGATTTTAAATTAATCGATTCTACTTATATTTTGAAGCCGCTATTTAACGATAGCGGCTTTTTTATTTTATGGAAATTCTAAAATATCTCGTACTGAATTAATAATATATCTACTTTCTTATCAAGAAGTATATAATTCAACATCCCTTATAATATTTCAACTATCAACCGAAATAATCAAAGTAAATCACTAATCCTCAGGTGAAATCCCACGATCTCATAAAGATTTCAACTACTATAGAATATATAAATCAATTTAATTCACTAAATTTGCACTCCATTTCGGACTTAAGGGAACGGAATGTTTATAAGTTTAACCTTTAAAATTGTCTTTCTGAAGGACTTAGTCATCATTCCCTAGAGTATCTAAAGAAAGGCACCGACTTATTAAAATGTCACAAGAAAACCAAAACACCAACTTAGAGAACTTCGATTGGGAAGCATTTGAAGAAGGAATGGGATCGTATAACCGTGAGCAAGTTGCTGACATGGAAAAAATGTACGAAGACACTTTTACTCCTGAATCTGATTCTAAAGTAATTGATGGTAAAATTATTTCTAAAACTGATCGCGAAGCTATTATTGACATAGGCGCTAAATCAGAAGGTGTTATTTCATTGAACGAATTCCGTTACAGAGAGTCTCTAAATGTTGGAGATGATGTAGAGGTAATTATCGATCAAAAAGAAGACAAAAACGGTGCATTAGTACTTTCTCACCGTAAAGCTAGAGCTATCCGTTCATGGGATAACGTAAACAAAGCTTTCAACGAGGAAACTACTATTCAAGGTTTCGTAAAATGTCGTACAAAAGGTGGTATGATCGTAGATATCTTCGGTATCGAATCTTTCTTACCAGGTTCTCAAATCGACGTGAAGCCTATCCGTGA
>MAAC01010008.1_pt1 | contig 42515 bp, 38 predicted proteins | sample 1115981 | NCBI WGS metagenome assembly MAAC01 (sample SAMN04961126, study PRJNA320927) | seawater metagenome | isolation source: sample BD02T64 sea water enriched with oil for 64 days | place: USA:Gulf of Mexico | collected 2013-07-27 | reverse complement strand
CAATTACGTTACATTGTTCCATTGTGTGGACTCCAGGTAAAAGTTGATTTGAGTGAATACTTTTCACTTTATACCGTAAATCTCCCGTAAAGGGGAGGAGTCCATACATCTCCTGCATTGTCTAATAAGGTATATCCGTATACCGTTAAAGCCCGACCTACATTAAAACCTGAGCTATCTACATAGCCATGTTAAAAATTAATGTTGGCTGACAGTGTTACTCGACGACCATCGCCTAGAAAGCGATCGTTTGCCCAGTATCTGTGGTCCATTAAATTATTAACATTTAACCTTAATATTAAGGTTTGTTCAGAAATATCAAAAGCATAGCGAGCGCCTATGTCAATTAGGGTGTAGGCGTCTAACTTATCTGTATTGTTGGTGTCACCATAAAAATCACTGGTATAATTAAAGCCACCATTGATCACTAGCCCCGGCACAGTTGATATATTATATTCGCCATAAAGTTTAGCTGTTTTCTCAGCAACACCCGCAGGCGTTTTTCCTTCTATATCAGCATCAATTTTTTGGTTATTACTTTCGGCATCAAGTACGGTAAAACCACCTACTAAGGTTAAGTTTTCGGTAAGTTTACCTGTCGCGGTAAACTCTAAACCTTGGTGCACTTGTCGACCATCCTGAACTAATTTTCTTTTATTGCTAGTAACCTCTTGATAATATTCAAGTCCTTTGTCTATTTCAAAAATTGCCGCAGTTAATAACATCCCTTCAAGATTAATCTTAGCGCCAAGCTCGAACTGAGTGCTAATTAGTGGCTTCATTACTTCGCCAGCATTGATAACATCGTCATCATCACTGGCAATGCCTCCTTCTTCAAGGCCTTCCATGTAACTAACATAAGTGGTGATATTATCATTTGGTTGATAAATCACCGACACACTAGGTGTTAGCGCACTTTCATCGTAGTTATAGGTGGTTTCCGATGACTTATCAAAACCTTTGGCATAAACGTTGGCATAGCTTAAGCCCACTAAAGTAGACCACTGCTCATTAAAACGAATGTCATCACCTAGGCTTATATTTTCTGTACCCCATTTGGCGCGAACATAGCTGCCCTCAACACCATATTCGTCCCATATAGGTTCAGCAACATTCGTTGGTGCAGCAAAAGAAAGATTTTCTTGCTTAAGTTTATTACTGCGGCCATCTCTGAAGCGCGCTTGTTTATTATCGCTATAACGATAACCTGTGATCAAAGTATGCTCGATACCCCATTGGCTAAAATCGACATCTAATAAAACAAAACCACCTACACTATCAATAACATGAGGTGCTTTTCTATTGGTATGCGTACTTTGATTATAAGTGTTGTCAGCATTAATGGTGTTAAATGACAAGGTACTATGACGCGTAACCTCTTCATTAAGGTAACCTGCACGTAAACCTATTTCTTCGGTGATATCCCAAGATAAGTTAGCGCCTAAACGTTCAGTTTTTGTGTTTTGATAAGCCCAAGTTTGCCCCCAAAGTAAATCACTATCTATATCGTCAGCATCAGTGCGAATAGCCTTGCCACTTGGTTGGCTTTCATCATTGCCTAAACTCCAATAAGCCTGACGGCCATTAAGTTGATAGTCACGATATGAGCCATCAATTTGTATTAATAAATGGTCAGTTGCTTGCCAGTCTAAAGCAAGGCTAGCAAAATCTCGTTCTGCATCTTGGTCTTTAACGGCAGTTTCACCGTCTTGCGTTAATAAGTTGATGCGATAGCCAAAATCACCGTTATGACCAAATCGACCACCAAAGTCACCATGAGCGTAAAGGTTAGAGCCACTGGTATTACCAACGGTTATGGCATTAAAACGCTCTTCGGTTGGGCGTTTACTTACATAATTAACCATGCCGCCAATGTTTCCTGCACCATATAAAAACCCCGACATACCCGTAAGTACTTCTACTCTGGCCACATCTGCCATGCTAACCCCATGATCATAACCATCGCGAGTTACGCCATTACGTGAGGAGGTACCTGTTTGAAAGCCACGCGTATAGATATAAGGCGCATCATTTTGCGCTTGCGGCCAGCTAAACTGAGTTACGGGGTTCATTTTGAAGAGTTGGTCGGTACTGGTGGCTTGAATATTTTCAATGAAATCTGCAGAAACTACATTAATTGAGTAGGGCGTTTCTTGCAGGCTGCGACCTTGCCAAATACCAATATTAGTATTGCCATCACTGATATAACCACTACGGGTACTACCATCTTTGAAATGTTCATCTTCTACCACGGCGGTGGCAAGTGTTGCTAGATTAGTTGATTTTTCAGTAGCTTTTTCAGTAGATATTAATGCATATTGGTTGGCAGACACTTGTTGCACTGCTAGGTTGGTGCCCGTTAATAAATTAACCAAAGCGTCATCTAAAGAGCCATTAAAATTCAACTCATTACAGATTTTATTATGGGTTAAACTGGCATCAACACTAATGAAAATATTAGCTTGTTTAGCAAAAATATTGAGGCATTGTGCTAAATCATTGCTGCTAAAATTAATGCTAACTTGTTTATTATTATCTGCGCTATAGTTTTGTTCAGCATAAAGCGAGCTACTTGCTAAGGCAGTAGCACAAGCAAAAGCTATTGGCGTTAAGTGAGGTAATTTCATGTTAAAGGTTTTCCTAAGGTCAGTTTTTAAAATTAATTTTTATCTAATACTCTTAAACCGAATGAAGGTGACAAAAAGGGCAAAAATAAATAAAAAAACTGTAATGAAGGTTTGTGCAGTACCGATGCAGTACAGAGTAGTAGGCGTTTAGGTTAATAAGGTTTTACTTAGCACTGAGTAACCACCACCATTTTGTCCGCTGTTTTAATTTAATCGGCAGGCTGGCAGCCAGTAATTGCATGCTTTGTTCAATATCAACTATTGGAAAGGTTCCAACCACTTTCAATTGCCTAATATCATCATCAAGGGTAATTAATGTGTGGCTGTAACGGGCTAGCTCTTGGCATAGGTCTGCCAAAGGTAGGCTATAAGCGCGAAATTTACCCTGCTGCCAATCGTTTACTGTTTTATTAAGCGCAGATAACGTTCCCCCTGTTTGATGATGGTAACTAAGCTGCTGCCCTTGGTTAATTAAATAGCGCTGATTACCTGTCGATAAGGCTACTTGTCCACTTTGCACATTGACGGTGATTTGTTGAGCTGTTTTTCGTACCGTAAATTGTGTCCCCAGTGCTTCAATAATAACGGGTCGTTGCTCTGATTGCGTATTAACAATAAACCTGCGTTGGTCTTTAACATAACGATTAACAGCATGATTATTAACCGCATGACCAGTAACAGCAAAACTATTGGCAGTGGTGATCGCAATTTCGCCTTGCAACAAGGTCAGCTGTCTGGTGGTATTACTAAAAGCAGCATTGACCGCACTATCAGTATTTAGCCAAAGTTGACTGCCATCGGCTAATAAAAAGTCATTCATTTCACCAATAGCGGTGTTGTAGTCTGCCTGTACATATTGCCAACGTTTATTAACCCATGGATATGCTTGCCAAGTTAGTACACCGGCAATAGCTAAACTAAATAAACCTTTCATTGCGCCACGGCGGTTTATATTGCGGTTAGCATTACTGCTACTCGTTAATAGTGTTTTCGTGGCTAGGCTACTAGGCATTTGTTGGTTAATTGGCGAAAAAAACGCATCGACTTGGCAGATTTTCTGCCAAGCAGCTTGGTGAACACTAGAAATTAACCAGCGCTTAAGTGCTTGTTGTTGATTGCTGCAATTGGGGTTTTCTTGTTGGGCTATAAACCAGTGTGCGGCTTGCTCTAAAAGCTCTTGCTCTGATAGAGTTTGTCTGGTTATTCCTTTTTCAGATAAGGGCTTCATAGACTAGCAACTAAGCACGCAAGTTTAACTAAGGCTTGCGCCATATAATTTTTTACTGTGCGCTCACTAACCGCTAATAAGCTGGCAATTTCTTTATAAGTATGACCTTCAAGTTGCGCGTAAATAAAAGTATGAGCTACTTTTTCTGGTAGTTGACAGAGCATGTTATTTACCTGATACAAGGTTTCAATTGCTTCATGGTGTAACGCTAAATCACCACTGTGCTCAGTTTGCTGCACCGCTAAGGTTTGCAAATAAGCTTGTTCAACCTGCTTGCGTCGCCATTTATCTATGTATAGGCCTTTGGCAACAGATGATAAATAGTTACGAGTATCTTTGTTGGTAGCAAATTTTTTTGGTTTCACCAGTAATTTATAAAAAACATCATGAGCAATATCGGCTGCTTCAAAGTTATCATTCAAGCGCTTTGCTAAGGCTTGATACAGCCAAGAATGATGTTGCTGATAAATGGTATTGAGTTGTGTATGACTAGCTAATGACACCGGTTTACCTATTGAATTTTTAGCTGGTTTTTTAACCAGAGCTGATTACCCCGATATTACCTCGACATAACTGAGTGGTAACAAAGTACAAGTGATAATGATTCGTATTGTATTATGTTATCAGTCTGCGATGCAAATAGGATTAAAATATAGTTAATAACAAGGTCATTAATTATGCTATTTAGCGGAAAGTTTACTTCGCACAGTCGACTGTTTTTTAGCAGCATGTTCACTACAGAGCAAACGCGTTTAAAGTTACCGATTAGACGAAGATCAAAATCGTTTGAGAAGTGGTTATGGGGTAGAGAATTTTTCAATGATGAACAATGTGTAGCTTAATTCATTGAAACATGAAAAAACATAAAGATAAACGCTTAAAGTCAGAGTGGGATAAAGTGTACATGATGATAGTTTTAACCCGTTTGTACTATTGGTAATGCAATTGCCCTGTTTATTATGGTGCACCACGTAATATACAACCATCTACACTTGTATCTCTTTCTAATAAAAGTATAATGCGAATAATTCTTACTTAGATGTATCATCACGCTCATAGTCATTTATTATGCCCTCGCAATCTATATGCACTAATAATCAGCTTAAACAAGAGAATCAATATGTGGAGAAGTTATATATTGATCACCAGCCGTGGCTGTATAAATGGCTGTGGAAAAAACTCGGCTGCTCTTTTCAATCGGCTGATTTAGCCCAAGACACTTTTGTGAAAGTATTAAAACAGCAAGAACGTGAAACCTTAAAGGAACCAAGAGCTTACTTGCAAGTGTTAGCGCAACGGTCATTATTTGATTTTTGGCGTTGTAAAGAATTAGAACAAGCTTATTGCTTGTCGTTAGCACAACAAGAACTTAACTTTGTTGTTAGCGAAGAAACCCACATTTTAGTGCTAGAAGCCCTTAACCAATTAGACAAAATTCTTTATGGTCTTGATCCCACCAGCAGACAAGTATTTGTGCTTAGTCAATTGCGCCAATTTACTTATCAACAAATTAGCGATCAAATGGCTATATCAGTGATGACCGTCCGCCGATATATGAAGCTAGCTATCATGGCATGTGCTGGGCTTAACTAACTCCCAAGACCATAAAATAGCAGTAGTACAAACTAAGTGATGACAAAATAATGAGCAAAACAGTCAGACAACAAGTAGAGCAAGCAACACATCATGCATTATTAGAGCAAGCCGTCGATTGGATGGTAAGCCTAGAGTCAGGTAATGTTTGTGCACACGATAAACAGCTATTTTCTGTTTGGATAGCACAAAGCGCTGCGCATCAGAATGCTTGGCAGCACATTAGTCAATCGTTAGTTATGCCCGTTGACGCTTTAAAGCAATTACCTGCTAATCAAAGCAGGGTTATTGAACAGGCATTGTTAAGACCAAATTCACGTCGCGATTTTTTACGTAACAGCCTTAGCTTTGTCGGTGTATCTTTTACACTGGCCAGTGTCATTAATCGTTACCAACCACTGTCAGGGCTAAGTGCCGATTTAGCCACAGGCACAGGCGAGCGCCTAACTAAAACCTTAGCAGATGGTAGCAAGGTATTGTTGAACGCCAGAACACATATTGATGTAGATGTACTTGTTAACAGCCCGCTTAACGCTAATCAAGCTCAACGAGCATTAACGCTACACCAAGGAGAAATTCAGTTAATTACGGCGGCAAATCAAATAGATCCTTTTAATATACATTGTCAACACGGTAAAATAACTACGTTAAACAGCCATTGCTTGGTAAAAAAACAAACAGAGAATACCTTTGTTTTAGCGCTGTCAGGTAAAATAACCATAAGCCTAAACATGAGTAATGTCGTCAAGAAAACCATTACCCTACACCAAGGTGAAGCCATTTATTTTGACGAATACAACTTCCAAACTAAACAAACAGGATTACAACACAAGGCGCAGTGGTCACAAGGTTTACATTTAGCCAAAAATGAAACTCTTTTATCACTAAGTCAAAGCTTGGCTGATTATTATCCCGGTTATATTCGTGTTGCTGCCAATGCACAACAACTCAAAGTATACGGCGGCTATCCGTTAGACGACTTAGATAAAACCTTCGCCACCCTAGCGCAAACGCTACCCATTAAAATACGTCAATTAGGACCACTAATCACCTTGATTGAAGCCGCTTAACTACTGGAATTGATAAGCAAAAATAAATAACTGCAAAAAAATTAAAATAATGTGAACACTTTTTTTATCTCATTCGACATAACCATTAATAAAACACAACTCTCTAAACCTGAACGTAGGTTTACAACTTAATGGGAATAGCCTTTTACTATGCGCAACCTTACTTTAATCGCTTTAGCGATAAGCACAGCATTATCAACACAAGCAATAGCCGAACAAAATGTTAAACAGCCATCCTCAACGCAAGCTCAGCAGCAACATCAATTAGCAATAACCGAAGGCAGGTTAGGTAATGCCCTCGTGCGTTTATCCGCAATAACGGGCAACACCATTTCGGTTGATGCCACACTTATTCAGAATATGAAAAGTCCAGCAATTAAGGGCAGTTTTAGCACACAACAAGCGATAAATAAGTTTATTGCTGACTTACCTTTGCAACTTAAAATAACCCAATCGAACAGTTTCACTCTTATTGCTAAACCTGTTAAGCAACAGCAAGAAAATGTATTAGCAACCGCACAAGTGACTGATTCAACATCAAGTAATATCACTGAAGGAAGTCATTCATACACAACAGGTGCTAGTAATACCGCCTTAGGCTTTAATATTTCCTTACGAGATACGCCACAATCAATATCTGTTATTACTCAAGAGCGTATGGATGACCAACTAATGGTAACGGTTGAAGATGCTTTACGTAGTACTACAGGCGTATCAGTGAAAGCAACTGATCGTGGCCGTAATGAATTAACCTCTCGTGGTTTTAAAATAACTAATTTTCAGCTTGACGGCATTCCTGTCGCTAGCGGTAATATAGGCTTAGAAACAGCGAGTATTGCCATTTATGATCGTATTGATGTGGTGCGCGGTGCTACTGGTTTACTTAATGGCACAGGTAACCCCGCCGCTACCGTAAACTTAGTTCGAAAACATGCTAATAGCCGTGAACTTACGGCAAATATACAAGTAGATGTAGGTTCGTGGAACAAACTAGGTGCTACTTTTGATGTCAGTACTCCCTTAAGTGTTGATGGCGACATTAGAAGCCGATTTGTGGTGAGTTATCATCAACAAGATGCTTTTATTGATTTAGAAAACACCGGAAACTTAGTGTTATATGGTGTATTAGATGCAGATTTAACCGAAAATACCACTTTATCTGTTGGTGCAAGTTATGAAAAAAATGAGCGTAATGGTATTTATTGGGGTGGGTTACCGTTTTGGTACTCAGATGGCTCTGATGCTGATTGGTCTAGATCAAAAACAACCGCAACTACTTGGAATCAATGGGATACAGAAGAAGTATCCTTATTTGCCACCTTAGAACATCAATTGGCTAACGATTGGCTCATTAGTGCAAATGCTAGCTATCATCAGCAAGATGAGCGTTCAAACTTACTTTGGGTTACGGGTCAACCAGACAAGGTCACAGGTTTAGGTATGAGTGCCTATCCGTACCTATATGAAACTAACCCTGACCAATACGAAGTAAGTATTATGGCTTCTGGACCCATACAGTTATTTGGTTATCAACACGAAATATCTCTTGGCGTTTTACACAGTGAAAAAAATAATGGTTGGGATAACGGCGGCACGCCACTTTCTGAAGTACCCCCTGTTGGCAATTTCTTTAACTGGGATGGTTCATATCCTGAGCCTGTATGGGATGACGTTATTGTTTCTTCACGATCTAAAGTAACGCAAACAGCTATGCATGCTTCTGCTCGCTTACAGATTACTGATACATTAAAAGTTATTATTGGCGGTCGCGTTACTAACTGGAAACGAAATGATGAAGCGTTGGTATGGTCAAGTTTATTAGAGATAAAACATGATGCTGTCGTTACCCCATTTGTTGGCGTAACCTATGATTTAAGCGAAAACATTAGTGCTTATGCTAGTTACTCAAGTATTTTTGAACCGCAAACATCGCAAGATAAAAATGGTGATTATTTAGATCCGCTTGAAGGTAATACCTATGAAGCAGGGTTAAAAGGTGACTTTTTCGATGGTGCTCTACAAGCTAGCGCAGCTGTTTATCAAATACGTCAAGATAATTACGCTCAAAGAGATGGGGACAACTTAGTTCCAGGTACTATTACACCTGCTTATTACGGGGTTGACGGTATAGAAAGTGATGGCTATGAAATTGAAGTTACTGGCCAACCAATTGTTGGTTGGAATATTAGTTTAGGTTGGAGTAAATTTGATGCAACTAGCCCTACAGGAGCTGATGTTGTTGAGCGTCATCCACGTAAAATGCTGAAATTATTTACTAAATATAACATGAATGATTATGTTAGTGGTTTAAGTATTGGTGCTGGCTTTAATTGGCAAGGTGATGAACCTAAAGAATCAACAAACCCTGGTTTAGGTACAGAAGTTGTTGTGGGTCAAACTTCATACTCGCTACTAGAATTAATGGCAAAATATGAAATAAGCCAACAATTATCAGTGCAATTAAACATTAATAATGTACTTGATAAAAAATACCAAGAAATTTCTTGGAACACTTTCACTTCTGGTGAACCAAGAAGTGTGTTGCTAAGCGCTAACTATAACTTTTAGTAACATAAACGACGAGTACGCGCATTGTTATTTTAAATATCATTAAACCCTGCATTAAGGTGCACTAATCACCTTAATGCAAGGTTACTCCTTATATACCCGTTTGCTCTAATGTTCAATATGTTACCTGTTGCAAATAGTAACTATTAACATTACAATTCGCACTAAATTTACGATCTGTCGTTAATATAAACAATTTAAGGCGTAAACCTTGTCATGAAAAAGTACATCAGTGAGATAAAACGTACCCTGATAGTCACTGCGCTATTTAGTTTTTTTGTTGCTAATAATGTCTTGGCAGCATCAAATAAAGTTGAGCAGACAGATAACCTAATACAGAAATGGCTGGCCATAGAACAACAACGCAATGCCATGATTAACGACTGGCACCAGCAAGAGCCATTGCTCAAACAAAGGTTGGTATTACTAAAACAAGAGCAAGCTCAATTAGAGCGAAATTTAAACTCTGCCAGTGTAAATGACAGTGAAGTAGAAAAAAAACGTGCGCAATTGTTAAAGTCACAAAATAACATGGAGTCTGGTCAGGCTTTATTAGAAAAATCTTTAGTCGATTACTTTCAAGTGATTGCTGAAATACAGCCACAGTTACCACCACCACTATTTAATGCTTGGCAGAAAAAGCTTGCTGCTGCTGAGTTTACTAGTGCAGATATCACGCAAAAGCTCAATACCTTGTTAGAGCTACTTGAGCAATTAAATGATTTTGAACAACGTATTAGCCACGCTGAAACTGCCTTAATGCTGCCTACAGAGCAAGGTGAAAAAGAGATTATGGTTCAGCAGCTTTATATTGGTTTAGCTCAAGCTTGGTATGTTTCTCTTGACGGCACTATTGTCGGTCGTGGTATTCCTGAAAAATCAGGCTGGCGTTGGCAACCTGATAACTCCGTAGATGGCGAGGTGGTATTAAATGCCATTACCATGATTGAGCGTCGTAGTGAGGCACAGTTTTTACAATTGCCTATTTCCTTAACATCACAAGAAACAGTGGCAAACAAATGAATAAGTTAACAGTTTTTAGCATTCTACTGGTGTTATCTAGCCATTTTTCTTATGCGAGTAACTTGCCAGTGAGCGAGAGTAAGGTAGTTAATGGCTTACTGAAAGATATTAAATCAGCACAACAAAAACTGAGTTCAAGCCAAAAAGAGCTAAGTAAACTCAGAGCTTCATTATCAACAAAAGTTCGCTTACAAGAACAAAAAGTTGCCAAATTAAGAGAACAAACTGCCGTTTCGCAGCGCCTGCAAGATGAGAAAACCCTCAGTTTGCAGCAGTTACAAACACGTTTAAAAACCTGGAGTGAACAAAGACAATACCAGCAAAATATTTTAAGCCGCTTTAATCACAACTTAGCAAAGCAGCCTTTTTCCCCGCAAGCCTCTCCCAAAGAAAAACTGGCTTGGTTAAGTCAACTGCTTGCTAATATTGACACTAAAATTAATCCTGACTGGCAGTCTGAAAAAATTGTTATGCCCAATGGAGAATTACACGCGGCTAAAGTGTTATCACTTGGACCCGTCAATTTATTTGTTGAATCAACAGAGCAAGTGGCAGGTTTTGTTAGCTTAATTGAGGATACTGAGTTAGCAACAGCCGCTGATTTATTTAAAGTAAAATTATTATTAGCCAGTGGCGAAAGTGAGGGCATTATTGCCTTATTAAATACTGGCAAAGGCAAGGTTTCATTTGACCCGACCTTAACACGCGCTTTTAAAATTAATAGCGAGCAAGACACTCTTATTGACCACATTAGTAAAGGTGGCGTGTGGATATTCCCTATTGTTGCTTTTGGCCTTTTCGCCATGGTTATTGCCTTAGTTAAAGCCATACAGTTTTACCGTTTACCGAGTTTAATTCCTGCATTTAATGAACGTTTTGCGCAGTTAGAAAAAATCACTCAAGCCAATGATAGAGCCGAGGCTCAGCAGAGCCTTTTCGGTCAAGCAAAAGGCATGCAAGCACAATTAATTGATATTGCCCTGCAGAGTGATATTGGCCAAAAACGTGATGACAGGTTATTTGCCAATTTATTACATAACAAACATAAATTAGATTATTGGTTAGGTGCCATAGCCATTACCGCGGCAGTTTCACCACTCTTAGGCTTATTGGGTACGGTAAGCGGTATGATTGAAACCTTTAAGTTAATGACTTTATTTGGTGCGGGTGATCCCGCGGCTGTTTCGGGGGGTATTTCACAAGCATTAGTGACTACCGAGTTAGGGTTAGTGGTGGCTATTCCTGCTTTGTTACTGCACGCGTTGTTATCACGACGGGTAAAAACTTATTATGGCCAACTAGAATCATGTGGCGTTAACCTAAGTCAATTAAACACTCAAACTGGTGAGCTAAGCTCAAGCAGCTAGGGAGTAATTTTATGTCTTTTCATTCGTTTGATAACCTCGTGGTTTGGAGCATATTAGCCCTAGGCTTTACCTGCTACCAGCTGCTTACTTATTATATTATTCGAGCTTATTCAGGTGGTTATCAATTAAATGATGCCTCGTGGCTCAGCGCTACCGAGATCTTTATTGGTGCTTTGCCCTTGTTGGGTTTATTGGGCACCATCAGTGGTTTACTTGATACCTTCCATGCCATGTCTCAAGGCGCAGAGCTAGATCAAGCCAGTGCATTAAGCCAAGGGATAGCCGATGCATTATGGACGACACAGTTGGGTTTAGTGGTTGCTATTCCTGCTTGGCTGCTGCTTGGATATATTAAACATTTGCTTGTGAAACAAATAGTTAAGCAAGGAGAAAGTTATGCGAGCTAATTTGCAGCAAAGACTAGCGCAAACGGCCATAAACTGCGCATTGATTTTAGCCTTGATACTCTTAATCAGATCAAGCAATCAGCTCAAGCAAGGAGAGAGTTATGCGTGCTAATTTACAGCAAAGACTAGCGCAAACGACCATAAACTGCGCATTGATTTTAGCCTTGATACTCTTAATCAGATCAAGCAATCAGCTCAAGCAAGGAGAGAGTTATGCGTGCTAATTTACAGCAGCGTTTAGAGCAGACGCACAACGGCATAGACTTATCGCCCCTACTTGATGTTGTTTTTATCTTATTAATATTCTTTATTGTCACCTCTGTTTTTGTCAAAGAAACCGGGGTTGAAGTGGATAAACCGCAAGCAGTCTCTGCACAACGACTTGAAAATACCGTCATCATGTTGGCTATTACCAGTAAAGGTGATGTTGTTTATGACAGCACATCAATTGGCGTTGCGGGTGTGCGTAATACCATAGCGCAATTACTAAAAATACGAGATAGAGCCGTAGTTATTCAAGCCGATAAGCAAGTGATGACCGAGCTGTTAGTTGAAGTTATTGATGAAGCAAAATTGGCGGGCGCAAGCTCAGTAAATATTGCCACGGCACTGTGAAAAAAATGACACGCTGATGAAAAAGAAACTAAATCGCTTCCACGTATTCGCCTTTATCGCCAGTTGTAGCTTAATGCTCTTGGCTTTATTAGGCATTTTTGCGGGCAACTGGTTCGCCAATGAGTATGAACCTAAGGTGATGGTGCGCAAAGTCACTCAGGCTTATACGCCCCCACCACCACCGTCTAAGCCAGTAAGTCGGCCTATATCTGAAGCGCAGCCAGCGATTGATCTTAATACTGCGGGCGAAGGGCCATCACTTAATGTCTCTGAGCTAACCATCAAGCAAGACTTTGATCCCATGTTATCGCCGCCAGAATTAAATCATGCCCCACATGATTTAAACTTAGACTTGGCTATAGATTGGCAAGCTTTTGGCTTAGGTGAACTCGACAGTGTGCCGGTATTATTGACCCAAATTAAAGCCGCTTTTCCGCGAAGTTTAGCGCGTAAAGGCATTAAAAAAGCAAAAGTCGCTCTTGACGTATTTATTGATGAACAAGGCAACATCACCCTAGTGGCTATTAAAGAAATGCCTTATAAAGAATTGCTTGATTCAATCAACAAAATTATCCGCAATTCGCGTTTTTCGGTGCCAACTAAAAATGGGCAAGCAGTACGCGCTCGTTTTATCTGGCCAGTGGAGTTTAAAAAAACATGATAACTAAAGTAATCACCAGCTACCTTATTTCTGCCATAACACTTTGTAGTTTAGCTTATAGCAGCACTAGCCTTGCCAGTAATCAGCAAGACTCAGCCGCGGCGAGAAAACCGTTAAAAATAAACAATATTAATATTGCGCAACTTTCACCCGTATGGACGCTACCCGCAGGTAACAACCCATTATTACAGCGTGATGCCAAACTATTACCCATAGAGCAACCATTAGCATTAATCATACGACCATTGCTTAATAAAAAAGATTATGCGGCGGCATTAATGGCTATTGAGCAAGTAAGTACGCCTGAGCCTATCCTAAGCTTGAGCCCAGCATTACTGCAAGTAAAAGGACAAATATGCTTATCGCTTGATAAAGATGAACTAGCTAAAAAAAGCTTTTTAGCTGCAATAGCACAACTGCCTGACTTTATTCGTGCCCATAAAAGTCTTGCGGTTATCTATATCAAGCAAAAGAATTATCAACAAGCCAGAAAACATTTAGTCAAAACCATTACCTTAGGCGAGGGCGATGCACAACTATTTGGTTACCTTGCTTATATCAATTTACAACTGAGTACGCCGTGGTCTGCCATTGCAGGTTATGAGCAAGCTTTGCTACTTGAACCTGAAAATAAGCAATGGCAACAAGGTTTGCTATATAGCCTGATCAGCGCCAAAGATAATCACGCCGCCAAGGCAATGTTAAATGAAATGTTGCAAAAAACACCTGATGATGCACGGTTATGGTTGCAACGTAGCCGAATTTCGCTTGATGACAATACCCCACTTGATGCTTTAACCAGCATGGAGATGGCGGTTCGATTGGGCAATAACGATGCTGATAACTTAATTGCTACTGCACAATTACACTTAAACCATGGCAGTGTTAGCAGAGCGGCAGAGTTAATGGCACAACTGTTAACTCAGTGGCAACAAAGCAAAGGTAAATTTTCTAGCAAAAATACCAAACATTTTGATGCCATTGAATCTGTCATCGCTTGGCTGATTTATGAAAAGCACTGGCCAGAAGCAAAAAAATTACTTAAACATAGTGATAAGTACGCAAAACGAATTAGTGATTTACAAAAAAGTCAGCTCAAGCTACATCATGCCAGCTTACCAGGTAATACCAATAAAAAAATTACCCAATTATATGAACAAGCCATTAAACTTGCACCCACCAATGGCCAAGCGCTCATAGCTTTGGCTGAACACTACCAAAAAAATAATGACTACACGCAGGCGCAAATGCTCTTTATCAGAGCCGCCAGTTTAACTGGGTTTGCCGAGCGCGCTTTTATTGGTCATGCGCAAGTTTATATTGAACAAAAAAATTATGACCAAGCAGCGACCATGTTGCGCAAAGCCTTAAAGCTAAACCCGTCAAGACAAGATTTAGTACAAAATATCCGTCTACTTGATCGCATGAATAACAACCAAATTTAATAATAGTCACGGATGCTTCATATTACCAAATCATGCTGGAATGTGATGAATATATATTACAGGGGTACCAACAACCATTTAGTACCTTTGCCCTATTATTCTATCGGCTTATATGATGATGGTTTTACTATAGGATTTTAGTATAATAGTGCACTAATTAACTATATTTAAAAATGCTATGACCGATAACTCAACAAATGCCAAACGCTTAAATAAATTTATCAGTGACTCTGGCTTTTGCTCTCGTCGCGGCGCAGATAAGTTGATTGAAGAAAAGCGTGTCACCATTAATGGTAATGTACCCGAGTTAGGCACTAAGGTTTTACCCAGTGATATTGTTAAGGTTGACGGTAAAGCGATAGCAAAAATCAAGGAAGATAAATCAGATCGAATCTATATTGCCTACAACAAACCTATTGGTATTACCTGCACCACAGAAACCGATGTTTGGGGTAATATTGTCGATGCAATTGGCCATAAAGAGCGCATTTTTCCTATTGGCCGTTTAGACAAGCCCTCTGAAGGGCTGATCTTTTTGACCAGCGATGGCGATATTGTTAATAAAATTTTGCGCGCCGAAAATGCTCATGATAAAGAATATATTGTCACGGTAGATAAACCCATAAGTGAGCGCTTTATTGAGCGTATGTCACGCGGTGTACCTATTTTAGGCACTATCACTAAGCCTTGTATTGTTAAGGTAAAAAGCCGTTTTGTTTTTACTATTATTTTAACCCAAGGCTTAAACCGCCAAATACGCCGTATGTGTGAATACCTTGATTATGAGGTTAAAATGCTTAAACGTTCGCGCATTATGAATGTTGAGTTGGGGCAGTTAAAATCAGGGCAATGGCGAGATTTAACTAAAACTGAAATGGCAGAAATAAATCAGGCTGTTGCCGGTTCAAGTAAAGTGGCAGCCCCAAATGCCGTTAGCCATAAAAAAGCCAAACGAGTTATTCATGTAGCGACCTCCCCAGAAAATCAGGGACGAAATAAGCTATCAATGGATAAAAAGTAGCATACATAAAAAGAGACATATAAAAAATAAAGTACGCCCCTGCCTAAGCGGTATCATCGCTATTATGGTAAACTTCTGCGGGAAAAGAGATATGAATTTCAATGCCCTGATCAACACTTGATTGGCAATCCATCTCTCCCTCTAGCACTTGTGTTACTAAGTTATAAACAATATTCATCCCTAAACCACTGCCGCCTTGATTACGCTTGCTGGTCACAAAAGGCTCGTAAATTTTCTTCAACATATCTTCACTCATGCCAATGCCATCATCAAGGTAAGACAAGGTAATTTGTTGCTGTGAAACATTGACAGAAATAGTGATGTTTCCTTCTTCTTTAAATTCAAAACCATGTAGTACAGAGTTATTAATAAAGTTACTGATAATTTGATAAATAGGGCCAGGGTAGGTATTTACTTTGATGTTGTTGCAGCCGTGAAAATGCATGTTTATATTTTTATTTTTCAGTAACGAATACATAGAATCAACTATTTCTTGTATATATTCATAAATGTAAATTTCTCTCATGTTTTCAGACGCTTGATCGACGGCAATTTGCTTGAAATTGCCAATTAAATTGTTAGCTCGATCAAGGTTTTTTAAAATAATGCGATAACCATGTTGTTGAGAGCTAATGGCCTCTTTGAGTGCGCTTTGTTTTAAGGTTTTACTGTTAAAGTGGTCTTCTATCTTGATAAGGACATCTTGATTATGGGTTATTGCCGTTAAAGCGATACCTAGCGGGGTGTTTATTTCATGGGATATACCCGCCACTAAATTGCCTAAGGCGGCCATTTTTTCTGCTTCGATTAAACCTTGTTGTGCTCTGTTTAGCTCATCGACATTGTTTTTCAGTACTTGCGACTGTCGATGTAGTATGACTTCCAATGCCGAGAAGTTTTTCACCATAATATAAATAAAAAGAGATAAGACAATATAAATCATCAAAAAGCTTAGGTAATTGAACTGACTAAAAGGTAGTTTGATAAATGACAGGTGATCAAGTACTGCCAATGTAACTAAACTAACAAAAGTTAAGCTATTAATAATCATTGCATTTTTGATTTCATCTTCATAAGTGAAAATGATAACAATGATGAGGTAGGCCCAGTAAGTGCTTGTTGCTTGGCTAGGGCGAACATGAATGATGGAATCAATAATAGCGATGGCAATGACTAAATAAAAACAGCGATAAACACTTTGCTTGAAAGATGAAAACAGTTTGATAAGGAGGAGTGTAATAATAGGGAAGATGAGAATGATGGCATTAAACGGTATATGCTCAGTTAAAAAATAGTCCATCACTATGTCAGCTAGCAATAAGAGTAATGCTAGCAAGGTAGTACAAATAAACAACGTGTGCTTTCGTTGTTCTTTTAATGTTAAATATGCTTGCGTGTTATAATACATTTTCCACCTAAAATGTTGCATCGTGAGCTAAAAAAGCTCACGATTTAGGTATGTAATAGCGCTACGCAGCTTAATTTACTTTGGCTATGTTTCCGCCAGTTTTGCAGATGTGATAAAAGCAAGCTTCACAAGCATGGATGCTTGTGTAGAGCCCCATGGAAGGGTTTACGCGTCTTGCTTGTTCGCGCAGCAACACTTAAAGCCAACATAGCCTTTACTTTTTATACCCATGATACTTCAAGATGCGAGTTTCAGCTGAATCCTGCATATTGAGGTAACATGGGTATAAGCTTACAATAAAATTGCTATTTATCAATATTACTTCGCTTGGTATTAATCTGCTATTCCTACTAACCTTGGTGATAACTCCTCTAATACTTGTGGGTCGTCAATGGTAGAAGGAATATCTATATCTTGGCCATCTATCATTTGTCTTAAGGTTTTACGTAATATTTTTCCTGAGCGTGTTTTTGGTAAACGCTCAACAATGATTAAACCTTTTAAAGAGGCAATTGCACCTATTTCAGCACGGACTTTATTCTTCAGCGCACTAATTAATGAATCATCACTTTCAGTAATACCGTTTTTGATCACCACAAGGCCAAAAGGAACTTGCCCCTTTAAAGGACAGTGAATACCAATAACAGCACACTCTGCCACAGCACTATGGCCTGATAATACTTCTTCCATCTCACCAGTTGATAAACGATGCCCTGCAACATTAATTACATCATCAGTTCTGCCCATTATAAATAGGTAGCCTGATTCGTCTATATAACCGCCATCACCAGTCACGTAGTAGCCTGAATGAGTCGCTAAGTAGCTTGATTTAAAGCGTTGTTCGTCTTGATAAATCCCTGCTAAGCAACCGGGAGGCATAGGTAACTTAATGGCAACGGTGCCTTGTTGATTTACGGGTAATGGTTTGCCATAAGCATCTAAAATTTCAACATTAAAACCAGGCACAGGAAAACCTGCTGAGCCCGCTTTGGTGGGCATTAATTCAGTACATGCTTCATCGGTAAATGGTGTACTAGCTATTGCCCAGCCAGTTTCTGTTTGCCACCAATGATCAATAACCGGTAATTGGGTTTTTTCTTTTAACCAGTGGTAAGTGGCGGGATCTAGTCGCTCACCCGCGAGGTATAAGCGCTTTAACTGGCTTAAATCGTAATCATTCATTAACGCGCCATCAGGATCTTCTTTAGCGATGGCGCGAAAAGCGGTGGGGGCACTAAAAAGTGCATTGACTTTATACTCTGCACATACTCGCCAAAAAGCGCCCGCATCAGGGGTTTTAATGGGTTTACCTTCATATAAAATAGTACTACAGCCTGCCATTAATGGTGCATAAACAATATAAGAATGACCGACCACCCAACCGACATCAGAAGCAGCCCAAAAAGTGTCGCCTGCTTTCATGCCATAAACATGCTCCATAGAATAAAGCATGGCCACCGCATGACCGCCATTATCACGCACTACGCCCTTGGGTTTTCCTGTGGTGCCTGAAGTGTAAAGAATATAAAGCGGATCGGTACTTTTTAAAGGAACGGGGGCAATTGCTTTTGCTGCTTGCATTAATGTTTGCCAGTTATAGTCGCGACCCATAACAATATCGGCAGCTAATTGCTCGCGCTGGTAAATAATACAACTGCTGGGTTTATGTGTTGCTAAGTCAATGGCATTATCAAGCAATGGTTTATAAGGGATCACTTTCTCTACTTCTACACCACAGCTGGCGCTCACAACAACTTTAGGTTCGGCATCGTTAATGCGAATAGCGAGCTCTTTGGCAGCAAAACCTCCGAAAACAACAGAGTGTATTGCGCCAATACGAGCACAAGCTAGTATGGCAATAGCTGCTTGTGGGATCATTGGCATATAAATTAGTACGCGATCGCCTTTTTCTACTTGCTGCTTTTGTAAAACATCAGCAAATTTGGCCACTAGCTCTGTTAATTCAAGGTAGGTGAAGGTTTGTTTAGTGTTGGTCACTGGCGAGTCATAAATAAGCGCAATTTGCTCGCCACGCCCTTGTTCAATATGATAATCAAGCGCAAGGTAGCTGGTATTAAGTTCGCCATCGGCAAACCAATCGCTCCAATTATTATTGTTTGTCGACAATATTTTTGTTGGAGGTTTAAACCAAGTTACTCTTTCAGCGTGTTTTTTCCAATACATTTCAGTGTTATTACCTGCTTGCTGCTGTTTTTCTGTAAAGCTCATTTGCTGCCTCTCTTATAATTACCTAATGAGATTAGTATAAAATGTCGACAACTTTTTGCTATTAGACTTTAGGCTAGCCCTCTATGAAACATTGCGGCTCGGTGGTGAACCGTTATAGATTTAACAAATTTGCAGGAGAAAATTGATCGGTAAGTACTCGGGTATCGTCAGGCCAATCTTGATGTTGTTGCGTTAAATACATATTGTTATAGAGTAAGTTGAGATCAATATTAAAGGCCAGTAATTTAGCAGCTAGTTGCTTGAGATTATGCTTTTGTACTGCCTGGCTGACAAAACCATTACGGCTAACTAAAATAATACGATTACTATTCACTAAGCTTTTCACTTGATAAAAATCACCAAATACCGCCTTGTAGGTTGCCGATTCATGGGCATAAAGTTCGCTAAGCGAAAAGGTATTGGCTGTTAAAATGCCATTTTCACTGAGTAAGTGTTTAGCCTCTTGTAAAAATTCTTTAGTTAATAAATGCTCGGGAATATAGTCACCATTAAAAGCGTCAAGTATGATCCAATCATAAGTTTGCTTTTTTAATAGCGCTCTTTTAATAAAAATTCGCCCGTCTTGGTTATGGGTTTTTATTAACTCACTTTCATGAAAATCAAAGTAACGACGCGCAACATTAATAACGGCGTTATCAATTTCAATATTATCAATACGACTGTTAGGAAAAAGTTGCGCTAAAGTGTTCGACATAGTGCCGCCACCTAAACCGATAATTAAAATGCGTTTGGGCTCGGGATTAAGCAATAAACCACTCATTAACAGCTTGGTGTAATTAAAAACTAATTTTTGCGGTTGGCTTTTATAAAAGCAACTTTGCTGGCTTTTAGTGCTTTTCACATTAAACTTTAAGCAGCGTAAGTCATTATTGTCTTCAACTAGAATATTTCGATAAAGAGATTTTTCTTGATGAATAACTTCGGCTTGAGCGGCAAAAGTAAAAATTACCAAAAGGTTAAAGATCAATAAAAAATAATGACTTAATTGTTTAGGCATGACTGCTCGTGAGACTTTTTTGTTGCTGGCTTCTCGCCCAAATTATGGCCAATAATCCCAAACAGGCAAGTAATAGGCAAAAACTATAAATAATAATATTAAGATCAAACCATAATATTAAATAAAATGAAGTGATTATAGTGCCGAGGGCGCTACCTAAAGTAGAGATAAAATAAAGTTTTCCCGCGATTTGTCCGCTTTCATTAGAGTTTGTTACTAACAGACGTACAGAGTAGGGCGATAGCATGCCTAATATAACGGTAGGAATAAAAAACAATGCCATTGAGGCGACTAAAGAGCCATAACGGGAGTCTTCAATATTGAGAAATATCGCTTCCATAAACCACTGGCTCAATAAGGCGATGGGGAGAATAGTGATGGCGGCAATCACAAAAATAAGTCCGTAAATTGTTAATGATGGCGAGCGGGTTGATAGTTTGCCACCGAGTAAGTAACCCAAAGATAAGCTCAGCATAAAAACGGTAATAATGCTGCCCCAAATATGCACCGAACTACCAAAAAAAGGTGCGAGAATTCTACCTGCTAATAACTCTATACCCATAATGCAAAAACCGCTGCTAAAGGCGAGCAAGTAGATAAAACTGTTTGGATAACCTTGGCAGCTAGTCATATTTTTCAGAGGTTAATGTTTCATCAGTTTGTTGATAAAACCAGAGTAAGCTATTTTACTGACATTTGATAGTGCACTGCGATAAAGTCACCGATAGGGTCTTGGTGAGTATATTTTTTAGTGAAATTCATGCCCATTTTTTTCATCACGCCAATAGAGCCAATATTCTCTTCTAAGGCTAAAGCAGAGACATAGTGAATATCTGTTTGGCTGGCAATAGCATCCTTAATGGCAATAGCGGCTTCTGTGGCGTAACCCTTGCCCCAAGCTTTTTTGAAAAAACGCCAACCTAGCTCTAAATCAATAAAGTTAGGCTTGTCGGTAAAAAAATCCATAGGGCGAACCAATACCCAACCTAAATATTCATGAGATGCTTGATCACAAACCTGCCAAAGTCCCCAACCCTTGTTAGCGTCAGTATAAGCTTGCATACGCGGTAGAAACACCTCGTTAATGGTTTGCATGCTATTGGCTTTACCACCATTAATAAAATGCATGACCTCTGGATCTTGATCTAGCTCCCAAAGGGCTTGAGCATCTTCTTGACCCATAAGGCGGAAGCTTAGTCTTGCTGAATCAGTGACGGTTAACATTTATTTTTTCCTCGTTTTACTTTCCTAACTTAACTTTCTCGTTCAGCCATTTAAATTCAGTGGTTCAAGTTCAGTCGTTCAAATTCAACAATGGTTTTAAAAAACGCGCAGTATGTGAGCTTTCATGTAGTGCTACTTGTTCAGGCGTACCAGTGACTAAAATTTCACCGCCGCCAGAGCCGCCTTCAGGACCAAGATCGATTACCCAATCAGCCGTTTTTATCACATCAAGATTGTGCTCGATTACCACAATAGTATTACCGTGATCGCGTAAGCGGTGAATAACATGCAGCAGCTGCTTAATATCATGAAAATGTAAACCCGTGGTGGGCTCATCTAAAATGTATAAGGTTTGCCCTGTATCGCGTTTAGATAATTCTTTGGAGAGTTTAACCCGTTGGGCTTCACCGCCAGAAAGTGTCGTCGCTGACTGACCCAATTTGATATAGCCTAAACCCACATCAAGCAGGGTTTGCAGTTTACGTTTTACTGCGGGAATGGCATTGAAAAATTCAAAAGCATCTTCAATGGTCATATCTAAGGTTTCATGAATATTTTTGCCTTTGTACAACACTTCTAATGTTTCGCGGTTATAGCGTTTGCTTTTACAAACATCACAAGGCACATAAACATCGGGTAAAAAGTGCATTTCTACCTTGATTAAGCCATCACCCTGACAAGCTTCACAGCGGCCGCCTTTAACATTAAAGCTAAAACGTCCCGGCTTATAACCGCGCGAACGCGACTCTTGCGTCGCGGCAAAAATATCGCGAATAGCAGTGAATATACCAGTATAAGTGGCAGGGTTTGAGCGTGGCGTTCTGCCAATAGGGCTTTGATCAATATCAATAACTTTATCAAGGTGCTCTAAACCTGCGATAGATTTATGGGGGGCAGGTTCATCAACCGTGGCACCATTTAGTTCAATATGCGCTAATTTATATAAGGTATCGTTAATTAGCGTTGATTTACCTGAGCCTGAAACACCCGTAACACAGGTCATTAATCCGTTAGGAATGATCAGGTCAACGTCTTTTAAGTTGTTGCCGCTAGCACCAAGGAGTTTAACAACATTCTTCTTATCAAACGGGTGGCGCTTTTTAGGGATTTCAATTTCTTCTACGCCAGACAGGTATTTTCCGGTAAGTGAGTCCTTACAATTTAAAATGTCGTCTACTGTGCCTTGGGCGATAATTTCACCACCGTGCACACCTGCACCAGGGCCAATATCAATAACAAAATCAGCAGCACGAATAGCGTCTTCGTCATGCTCAACCACAATAACGGTATTACCTAAATCGCGTAAATGGATTAAGGTACTTAATAAACGCTCGTTGTCGCGTTGATGTAAACCGATGGAGGGTTCATCAAGGACATACATTACGCCCACTAAACCCGCACCAATCTGGCTGGCTAAACGAATACGCTGAGCTTCACCACCCGACAGCGTATTAGCGCCGCGAGATAAGTTTAAATAATTTAAACCAACATTAACCAAAAAGCCTAAACGCTCATTGATTTCTTTTAAAATTTTCTCGGCAACTTGGGCTTTTTGCCCCGTTAACTCTAAACCTTGGAAAAATGCTAAGGCATCGGCGATGGCAAATTCTGCCACAATAGGCAGTGGTGTATCAGCAATAAAAACATTACGCGCTTCTAGGCGTAAACGGCTGCCATTACAGTCTGGGCAATGTTGGCTATTTAAATATTTAGCGAGTTCTTCACGCACCGCATTAGACTCGGTTTCTTTATAACGGCGCTGCATATTGTTAATGATGCCTTCGAACGGGTGGGTACGTAGAACAACATCGCCGCGATCGTTCATGTATTTAAATTCAATTTCTTGTTCACCGCTACCGTAAAGCACTACTTTACGTGCTTCTGCCGTTAAGTCTTTAAACGGTTTATCAACAGCAAATTTATAATGCTCGCTAAGGGCTTGTAGCATTTGAAAATAATAAAAATTACGTTTGTCCCAACCACGCACTGCGCCACCCGCAAGGCTTAATTCTTCATTGGCGATAATGCGGTTGCTATCAAAAAACTGCTCAATGCCTAAGCCATCACACGTTTGACAAGCACCAGCAGGGTTGTTGAAAGAAAATAAACGCGGCTCTAATTCTTGCATGCTGTAACCACAATGTGGACAAGCAAAGTTGGCTGAGAATAATAACTCTTCTTTGTTTGGCTCATCCATAAAAGCTACTTTGGCGGTGCCAGCGGTTAAGCCTAAGGTAGTTTCAAATGACTCAGACAAGCGTAACTGAATATCAGGGCGTACTTTTAAGCGATCAACTACCACCTCAATGGTGTGTTTTTTATGTAATTCTAATGGCGGTGGATCAGACAAGTCACACACTTCACCATCAATACGAGCGCGAATAAAGCCTTGTGCGGCTAAGTTGTCGAGCAATTTAACATGCTCACCCTTACGGTTTTGCAATACTGGGGCCAGCAACATTACCTTAGTGCCTTCTTCAAGCTCTAACACTTTATCCACCATTTGCGAAACGGTTTGTGCGGCTAAGGGTTGCTTATGTGTTGGACAACGTGGCTCACCAACGCGCGCGTATAATAGCCGCAAATAATCGTAAATTTCGGTGATAGTACCCACGGTTGAGCGCGGATTATGTGAGGTCGATTTTTGCTCGATAGATATTGCCGGCGATAAGCCTTCGATGTGATCAACATCGGGTTTTTCCATTAACGATAAAAATTGACGGGCATAGGCAGAAAGTGATTCAACGTAACGACGCTGCCCTTCGGCATATAAAGTATCAAAAGCCAGTGATGATTTACCTGAGCCTGAAAGCCCGGTAATCACCACTAATTTATCACGAGGGATAGTCAAAGATATGTTTTTAAGGTTGTGGGTACGAGCCCCTCTGACTTCAATATTTCTCATTTTTACCTTTTTACCAATGCGCAAAATAACAGCCGAGTATTATGGCATAAATATAAAGTTATGTTCAGTTACTAAACACTTTTATTTTATCCTTGTGGGTTATAAACTTAATGAAAAATAAAGTACTTGCGAACCCCATGGACACGAAACAAATAATGAATACAATAGTTGCTGTGGGCATGGCTGTTATTGTCGCTTTTAATATTGATGCTCAGTTATCTGTGCAACAAGGTATGGGGATTTTTGTTGCTATTGCTTGGCTGTGGATCACTCAAGCACTGCCGATAAGCACAACTGCATTGTTGATACCTGTGCTTGCTATGGCTAGTGGTTTATTGACGGCTACTCAGGCTTTTGAAAATTTTGCCAGTCCAGTTATTTTTTTGTTTATGGGGGGCTTCGCATTAGCGGCAGCATTGCAAAAATACTCGCTAGATCAGCTGTTTGCTAATAAAATGTTATCTTTTTCAGGCGGCAAGCCTCTTAAAGCCATTTTATTGTTGTTTTTAAGCACAGCGATACTGTCAATGTGGATCAGTAACACGGCCACTATTGCGCTTATGTTACCTATTGCGCTCGGCTTGTTATCTTCGTATGGTACCAAGGTTTCTTCTAATTCAACCATTTTTGTACTGCTAGGGCTTGCATATTCAGGCAACCTTGGCGGTATGGCCACACTTATTGGTAGCCCACCTAATGCGATTGCGGCATCTGCGGCTAAGTTGAGTTTTGCCGATTGGCTTGTTTGGGGTGTGCCGATGTTTCTGTTGCTCTTCCCATTGATGATTGTTGTGTTATTTTTTATGTTTAGACCTAAATTTTCTAACTCAGTGACCATTAATTTACCCAAAGTAGAACGCAGCTGGCAGCGCAACTGGGTGATAGTGATTTTTACTTTGACGGCTTTAGGTTGGATTTTCAGCGCGCCTTTGTCTAATGCATTAGGTATTCACAGTGGTTTCGATGCCATGTTGGCCGTATTGGCTATTGTGCTATTAACAGGTTCGAAAAGTTTGCCTTTTGAAGACTTTGTTAGCAAAACAAATTGGGGGATTCTGATTTTATTTGGTGGTGGCTTAACCTTGAGTGCGCTGCTAAAAAGCTCAGGTGCCAGTTTTTGGTTGGCGAATGTCATTAGTAGTTATTTACCCGCAAATAATACTTGGCTAGTGCTGCTGATCATTTGTGTGTTTGTTATTTTCTTAACTGAATTGGTCAGTAACACGGCCAGTGCGGCGTTATTAGTGCCTTTATTTATGACCGTAGCAGTAGAGTTAGGTTTACCACCTGCGGGTATTGCTGTGGTCATTGCATTATGTGCGTCTTGCGCTTTTATGTTACCTGTTGCCACACCGCCTAATGCCATTGTGTTTTCATCGGGCTTAGTGCCACAAAAGCAAATGATGCGGGCAGGGTTAGTGCTTAATCTATGTTTTGCTGTTGTTATTGCGAGTGTGGCGGGCTTCTTCTTTTAGTGTAGCGTTTTAGTTTAGTCGTTTAGTTTATTCCTGCTTATTTTGTTGTTTTCAATTGCATGGTAAACTACCGCGACTTTTTATACCCAAGTGAAACCTGTATTTTGAGTTCGCTTGGGTATATTTCCCCCTGTTTTTAATTAGGTAAATGTAATTTCCATGAGTGTTTCAGGTTTAAACCGTATTGAGAAAAAAGCCGCATTTTCGCTCGCCAGTGTTTTTGGTGTGCGCATGCTTGGGCTATTTATGATTTTACCTGTGTTTGCTATTTATGGTGAACAATTAACAGGTTATAGCCCGTTGTGGCTTGGTATCGCTATTGGTGCTTATGGCTTAACGCAAGCTTTGTTGCAAATACCCATGGGGATTTTATCCGATAAATATGGCAGAAAACCCGTTATCTTAGCGGGGCTATTGGTATTCTTGCTCGGCAGTATTGTTGCCGCGCTTTCAACCAGTATTTATGGCGTAGTGATAGGTCGAGCGATACAAGGCATGGGGGCAATAGCCAGTGCTATTTTAGCCTTAGCGGCAGACCTAACCCGAGAAGAGCAGCGCCCGAAAGTCATGGCAACTATTGGTATGTTTATTGGTTTATCATTCACCTTTGCCATGATATTAGGGCCGATAGTAGCCGATGCCTTTGGTTTGAGCGGTTTATTTTGGTTTACTGGCTTGTTAACCATTCTTGCCATGTTAATGATCCAATTTATGGTGCCTTATTCAGTCAATAAAGCGCCGCGCGGTGATAGCGTGGCCTTACCCGAGCAAATTTCTAAACTTATTCGTCATCCGCAGTTATCTCGTTTGAACTGGGGGGTATTTATTTTACACATGGCACTAACGGCTTGTTTTGTTACCTTGCCTAAACAATTTGTTGCCAGTGGCTTAAGTCTTGAAAACCATTGGCAAATATACCTACCCACCTTGCTGGGCTCTTTCTTTTTAATGGTGCCCTTTATGATTTTCGCCATTAAAAAACAACAAGAAAAACCCATGTTTAGCGCTGCTGTTGCGTTATTAACAAGTGCCTTGTTTTTACTGTGGCTATTACCGAGCTCTTTTTGGAGTTTGGTGCTCACTGTGGTGTTATTCTTTACCGCTTTTAATTATTTAGAAGCGACTATGCCGTCAATTTTATCTCGTTTAGCGCCTGCTGGTGTTAAAGGTAGTGTGATGGGCATCTATTCTAGTAGTCAATTTTTAGGGGCTTTTGTTGGCGGTATTTTAGGGGGCTTTATTGCTAGTCGTTATGGCGAGCACAGCATATTTTTAGTCATGGCTGTTATATGTTTAATTTGGCTAGGGCTAACTTTTGGTATGCAAAAATTACAGAAGTCGAAAAGCTTTAGCTTTGCCACCAATATTAACAATGAAGAAAAAGCTGGTGAAGTTGCCGAGTTACTGATTAATATGCCCGGCGTTATTGAAGCAACCTTAGTGCATGATGAGCTAGCTGATAACTCATCAGCACAAAGTTCAATAGTCGCGTATTTGAAAGTCGATGAAAAAGCGGTTAACTTGCCGGCTGTTAAAGCCATGTTACAGGGCTAAAGACTATGTTTCCGCTGAAAAACATCTCTCATCTAAAGCTTTTAGAGATTGTAGCCCGAATAAACTTCTTTAAACAAATGTCTGTCAGAGAGCGGGAGCTGTTACTAAGCTCGTCCACTTGCTACAAGTGCTATAAAGACAAGTATGTGCAAACAGAAGATGACCTTAATCGCAACTTCTACATTGTTTTGTCAGGTAAAGTGGCCATTACCAAGAAAAGCTGCGATAAAGTTGTCGGTCATATTGCTGTTGGTGAATTTATTGGTGAGAGTAGTTTTATTAATAAACACCGTAAAAGTGCGTCAGCAAAAGCGGTAGAAGATTCAATTATTTTGTGTATAGATCAAGATGCTTTACGCGACTTACCTGCCAAGCTCAAAGACAAATGCAAAGACGCAATTATTGAAGGTATGGCAAGTAGAATAGTTTATTTAACTAATCAGATTTAAGCGCTTTACTCGAATTGAGTGACGCTATTTGTGTTTTTAGCTTAAAAATCTTTACCACAGAGAGCACCGAGGTGCTGAGCACTACACCGAGAATAATAAATTCTTAGTAGGGCACTCAAAACTAGCCATTACTTTTTCATGCTGAATGGCGTAAAATAGCAACATTAATTGCTAAAAAGTATCAAAGTCATGTCTCGTAACAAAAAATCAAGAAAACCACCCACAGCACCCAAAGCAAAAGCCAAGCTCAGTAAAGAAGCATTAGCCAATGTTGACAAGCGTGTGCGTAAAAAAACAGGCAAAACTCCGGGTAATCGTCAGCAAGAAGCCCTGCAAGGTAAAGGCACAGTAGCTACTGCTCAACAAAAGAAAGACCCACGTATTGGCAGTAAAACACCAATAGCGCTTGGTGGCTTAGAGGCTAAAGCTGATAAAAAAATCTCAAAACAGAAACAAAGCAAAGTTACAGGGCAAGACGCTATTGCGGCTATTCGTTACGTTGAACCAACGGTTGACTCAACGATTGAAGCAGAGCAAGACTTGGCTCAAGAACTCGCTGCTATTGAAGTGGATGAAAAGTTACAAGCTATTTTGGCTAAACAAGATGAAGAAATTGCCTTAACTGAGCAAGAAGTTGATTATTTTAATGACATGATGGAACGTCATCAGTTATTAACCGAAAAATTGGCGGTAGATGAAGAAGGTGATGATACTGCGGTTAGCAAAAGTTCAGAAGATGATTTATGGAATAAGCTAGATAATGCTAGCGATGATTTTTCTCAGTTCGAATAGGCTTTGTTCATGAATGACACTTGGCTTTATGCCTTAGTATTCGCGGTTATTATTATTGCGACACTCGCCTTTTATGCGGGTAGTTTATTGCGTCAAGTTGCCAAACAAAAACAGCATCAGCAACAAGCTGAATTAGCACAACAAAGCGCACTTGCAAGCCACGATCACAAAGTGTTAGCGAGTGTTTTGCTGATAACTCGGGCGATGAAAGAAGAGCAGTGTGATTTCAGTGAGGGCTGCTGGCGTTTATCGGTATTGCTTGACTCACTAAAAACCACCCGTGAGCTAGATCAGCAATTTCCTGCTATATTTAAGTTATACAACAAGATAAAACACCATACTATTTTGGATAAACGTAAAGAGTTGCCTAAACAACAACGCATGAAAGAAGATTTTCAGCGTATGACCATAGAACAACAACTGCATGAAGAAATAGTAGCAGACCTTGATCTACTTCAACAATACACAACAGAAAGAATGAGTATACTGAGTACATCTTCCTAGTTCATCCTTAGGATAATCTTTCTCGGGATGGCATTTTTCTTTTGAGGTAATGATTATGACTGAGCAATTAAAATCACAATTCACCCAGCGTATTATTGAACTACAACATCGTATTAGCTCTATTCATAAAGATTTTGCTGGTGGTCGTGACGCCGACTGGGCAGAGCAAGCGGGTGAACGTGAAAATGAAGAAGTGCTTAATGCGCTAGAGTCAGAAGCTAAAATTGAAATACAACATTTGTCTAATGCCATTACCCGTATGGACAACGGTAATTATGGTGTTTGCCAAGCTTGTGGTGATGACATTAGTCAGCAGCGTTTACAGGTTCAACCTGCGGCGGAAAAATGCATTCAATGCGCAGAATAATAATTATTGGCAGCAATACTTTTCAGCAATAATTACTTAGAGCTTGTGTTTGATCAATACCATAAGTCTATAATGATGTATAATACTAGTTATAGTTAAAACAGCGGTAAAAATCATGCAAGTTAGTCAATTTTTCGATCCTCAATTACTCAGTAAATATAACACTAGTGGCCCAAGGTACACTTCGTATCCTACGGCGCTAGAGTTTCATGATGACTTCAACCATGATGATTTTATTCAAGCAGTAAAAAATTCACCTAACCGTGAACTCTCTTTATATGTTCATATTCCATTTTGTCATACCCTTTGTTATTACTGTGGTTGTAATAAGGTTATCACTCGCCACCGTGATAAAGCGGATACTTACCTTGAATACTTAGCGCAAGAAATAGCCCTGCAAGCACCACTTTTTACTGACTATAAAGTGAAGCAATTACATTGGGGCGGTGGTACACCAAGTTTCTTAACGCATAAACAAATCACCACCTTAGTGGCTCTATTAAAAGAAAAATTTGATTTTTCTGATGAGCTTGAAATGAGTATTGAAATTGATCCGCGTGAAATTGAGATGGACTTAGCGGAACACTTATTTTCTTTAGGTTTTAATCGTTTAAGCCTTGGCGTACAAGATTTAGACTTAAAAGTACAAGAAGCCATAAACCGCGTGCAATCAACGCAGTTTATTGGCGATTTTATTGGCCACGCAAAAGAGGTGGGCTTTAAATCTATCAATATTGATTTAATTTATGGTTTGCCTCATCAAACCCTAGAAAATTTCGCCAAAACGCTAGAAAAAGCGCATGAGTGGGATGTTGATCGAATTTCTTTGTTTAGCTACGCTCATTTGCCGAGCCGTTTTGCTGCTCAGCGTAAATTACGTGATGAATGGTTACCAGATGTAAAATTAAAATTTGCACTAATGAAACTATCTATAGAAACACTCTGTAATTATGGTTACGACTTTATTGGTATGGATCATTTTGCCAAACCGAATGACGAGCTTTCTGTTGCGCAAGGTAATGGCACTTTACACAGAAACTTCCAAGGCTACACCACTAAAGGTGGTTGTGATTTACTGGGCTTAGGCGTTTCATCTATTAGCAATATTGGCCGCTCGTTTGGTCAGAACATTAAAGATCTGCAAAGCTATTATAAAGCGATTGAAAATGAGCAGCATGCACTAGAACGTGGTGTTAGTTTAAATGATGATGATATTCTGCGTGGTGAAGTTATCCGCGAACTGATGTGTAATCTTTATGTCGATAAAACGATGATTAATGAAAAATATAATATCAATTTTGATGAATATTTTGCTGAAGATTTACCCTTACTCGATACTTTTATTGCCGATGGTTTAGTCGAAAACACCGAGAAGTCGATTAAAGTTGCTCAAAAAGCTCGTTTACTTATCCGCATTATTTGTATGAGTTTTGATGCTTATATGAAAAAGCATATTAACCAACAGCGTTTTTCACGCGTGATCTAATAAATAAGATACGGGTTGCGAGCGCCGAGTTTCGAAGACTCACTGTCGAGTGGCTTTCGAAACTCGTAACTAATAACTCGCTCCTACAAAACCCCTAAACTAAAATCACAACGGGCACTGGTAAAGACTAACTCAGTGCCTTTTTCAGTAGTCACTTCTTGGGCTAAATCTGCCCATTGGTAATAAACGTTACGATGCACCTTTGCTAATAAATTACGGCGGACAGTGACATAAAGCTCTCCTTCCTCAGTAACAATGAGAGGGTGGTCACTATCGAGCATAAATTCATCGCCTATATTGGTACTTACCACCATACGGGCATTATTTTCGTCTTGCCAATGCCATTGTGTTAACACAAAAGGGGCGTCTTCTACCGATATTTTTATTTTCTCAACAGGGGTAACTAAAAAGTAATCATTTTCTTCTTTTTTAAGCACAGAAGCAAGTAGTTTGACCAAAGCGGGTCGTTTGAAAATAGTACCTGCATAGTACCAGTCGCCGTTTGATTTTATTTGTAGGTCCATCTCACCACAATAGTCAGGATCCCATAGCTCTACGGGAGGGATTTTATCGCCGTGTGCTTTTATCTGTGCGGTTATTTTCTCTAAGGACATAGCTGAGCCTATTGGTCATTAATAAAGTATTAATAAATGGATTATTGATAAATGAACATACAAACAAGTATCATGACACTCTTCGCAATTATAACCATTATAGCAATTAAATAACGCTAAACGCGCTTAAAATGATAGAACAAGGAGCATCATACATTGGAAATTGCCAGTTTTTCGATTGAGTTATTATCGTTTTTATTCATTATAGCCATCCTTGCGGGGTTAATAGATACCCTTGCTGGCGGAGGCGGTTTGATTTCATTGCCCGCTTTAATTTTAGCGGGTATTCCGCCATTAGCTGCGCTAGGTACAAATAAACTGCAAGGCAGTATGGGCACAGCGACAGCAACGTATTTAATGTTTAAAAATAGACGCATTAGTTATCAAGAAAGCAAACCATTAATGCAAGCCGCATTTATTGGCGCCGTTTTAGGGGCGATAGGTGTGCAATTTATTAATACCGAGGTACTCTCTTTTGTTATCCCCATGGTACTGCTATTTATTGCTGTTTACTTTATTGCCTCGCCATTGATGAAAAAAAAACAGAATAACAAACATTTATCGAGCGCTAATTACCAAAACATAGTGGTACCTATCATAGGGTTTTACGACGGTATGTTTGGCCCTGGCACAGGATCATTTTTTGCCTTAGCGGGTGTTTCTTGTCGAGGTCACGATCTTATCACTGCAACCGCCATTGCTAAGCCACTTAATTTTGCCACCAATATTGCTTCAGTGATTATTTTTGTTGCTGCGGGTCATATCGTTTGGATCATTGGGCTGGTTATGGTGATAGGGCAATCAATAGGTGCTTATGCTGGCGCGCATTTTCTTTTTAAAATTAACCCTGCCTATTTACGTATTGTTGTGGTTGTTATGAGTACCAGTATGTTAATAAAATATAGCTATGCTATGGGTTGGTTTAGCTAGTGGCTGTAGTTGCAGACTAAGGACTGATAAAAATAAAAACGCCCGTTGATATAAATTATCAACGGGCGTTTTATCGGTAAACTAGCGCTAAATGAGCTCTAAAAATAGCCGTTACTTAAGCAGATTTTTTCTTACGTAAACCAAAGCCAACTAAACCTAATGCCAATAAAGCGATAGAAGTAGGCTCTGGTATGCTGGCAGCATCATAAGTATAAGAAACAGTTACTTTACCGTAAGCCGCCGATGAGAATCCCCCAATAAATGAACTCACCCCTGAATTGATATAGGCTTGGCCATTGGTGTTAGCACGGGTAGAAAAGTTGAAATCTACGTCAGTGCCAGCAGTAAAAGCCGCTAAGTCAACAACGTTGGTTAAGTTTTGGTTTTGGTTAAATAAGGCAGTAGATTGATCAAAGTTAAATATTTCGCCAGCATTCAGGGTAAAACCACTTACTGAACTTGCACCACTTAGCAGTGGTGTGAAGCTTGCTGCTGCAAAAGTATAATCATCGGCTGCAGCTGTGCTTACTTGCCAATCTTGAGCGATGAGTACACTGTATTCAGCACGAGCTTGCTCAGTACTGGTATTTTGAATAAAACCACCAGTGGTTAATTGCCCTTCAACGGAAATTTCAATCCCTGTTAAGGTACCTAAGTTGTTATCAAAACCAGTCAGAGAAATAGTTTCCTCGAATAAACCATTAATAAGTGCGTCAGTATTACTGCCTATGGTACCAAAGCTGCCAGTGTGGCTGATAAGTCCAGCAAAAGCGGATGAACTGGCAAGTAATAATGTCGCGGCGCAGAGAAATTTTTTCATGAAGATATGTCCCTATAAGTTTTAAATGATTGTATTTTAAATAATTAATTTGAGTAGTGTTACTCATTCTTCGGTGATTAAGCACTTAGTGTGCCATGTTTATAAGCCATTGATTTTAATCTGCTATTTTTGGTGTTGAAAATTTCTAATATATCGAGTGTAAAATATATCGACAGTCGTTATGTCTGTTTTTTTGAGGGAATAAATAGGATGAAAGGCAGGTTTGCTTCATTTTTACGGTTCCCAATCCATTGAAGTTATGGGATTATTCAAATCATTAGAAAGAAAGCTGTAAAAAAACGGTACGGGAGTACATAACTTGGATCTTGCTTTATTTACTATATTCATTACGGTTGCCACCGCTCACTTTTTTGCCTTGTTAAGTCCGTGGCCTGATTTTTTATTGGTTGTTAAAAGTGCAGTACGAAATAAAAAGCAATTGGCAATAGGGGTTGCTGTCGGCATTGCCACCGCAAATGCTGTCTATATTATTTTGTGCCTCATTGGCGTTGGCGCCATTTTAGCAAGCTCCATTATTATTATGACTTCAATTAAAGTTGCGGGTGGGCTCTTCTTAAGCTATTTAGCCATCTCTGCATTGAGAGCAAAAAAAGCAGATTATGCTTTTTTAAATGATCCTATTGAAGCTGAAAATAGGAATAATACGACTTTTTTTAAAGAATTTATCACCGGGTTTGCATCAGGTTTACTCAACCCGAAAAATCCACTCTTCTATTTAAGTTTATTTACCTTAGTACTTAATAACGAGGTAGGTTTGTGGTTTCAAATAGCGCTTGGGGTTTGGATGACATTAGTCGTTTTTCTCTGGGACACTTTTATCATCTTTGCCTTGTCACGAAAAAAAGTTCGTCACACCTTTAACCGTATGGCTTTTTATATTGATAAAACGACAGGGGCAATTTTAGGCGTATTCGGTTTAACGTTGATCCATTCAGCCGTATTTGATGGGCATGAATAAAAATAGAGCAATATTTTTAAAGGGGCAAAAAAGTGATTTTTTTGCCCGTCATGGCTAATTTTAGACGCTAATTTTAGTCAATTATTTTACTGCTTATTAAACGGGCGCAATATACTTAGGAGAATGTGTTGGCAAATATTATAAAAACACCAAAACCACCTTATTATGCTGTTATATTTACTTCCACTCGTACTGATGGTGACAATGGCTATGGTGAAACAGCCGATAGAATGGTTCAATTAGCTGAGCAGCAAGCTGGGTTTTTAGGTGTAGAATCTGCAAGAGAAAATATTGGTATCACAGTTTCATATTGGTCAGATTTAGAGTCAATTAAAAACTGGAAAGCAAATGCCGAGCATTTAGTCGCTCAAAAAGCAGGTCGTAAAACATGGTACTCATCTTTTAAAGTGCGTATTTCAAAGGTTGAACGTGATTATGGCATAGCAAATTAATAATGCCGTACTGATCATAGCTTCTCTGTTTCGTCTTGCTGCTCCTTGTGATGATTAGGCTGCATTAATAAGAATATATTATCTAATGCCCCATTGCACCAATATCAACCCCTCGAATAATCACTTCATTATTGCATTAGCGGCATTAAATTATATTTTTTATCGACTTGATAAGAGCAGCGGATAATAAGCATTGATAACAACACTAAACCTAGGTTAATTACGCTCGAATTTTTCTCGGTTAAACTGCATTTATCAATTTATGAAAATATCAAGTAAAGGAATAGCAACATGAGTCATTCACTAATAGCACCATCATATTTAGCCGACTTAAATATTAAAGCAAGCACGCGGGGTATCGATTTTTTAAATGAGCTACAGAGTAAGCATGTTGCACAATATAGTTTTAATAACCTTGCCGTAGTATTAGGGCAAGAACTACCACTAGATACTGAATCGTTATTTAATAAAATTGTTGAGCGACGCCGAGGTGGTTATTGCTTTGAACATAATAAATTGGTATTTACCGTGTTATCGGAACTAAATTTTGATGTGCGTTTATTGTTGTCTAAAGTTATTTACAACCAAGAAATAGAAGTTGCAAGAACTCATAGAGTGACACTACTCACGTTAGCAGGTGAAGACTATATTGTTGATGCTGGTTTTGGTCATTTTGGTGCTCGTTTTCCAGTAAAAATAGAACTTGGATTAATTCAAGACCAAGGAGATGCTCAGTACCGTATTATCAAAAATGTTAATGAAGACTATTGTTATCAGGTGTTTAAAGATGGCGGCTTCTTTACGCTATATACTTTTGATTTGCATCACTATACCGAATCTGATTGTTTATTAGGACACTTTTACTCACACCAGCACCCTAACGCGGCTTTTGTTAATAATTTAGTGATTAGTGTTAAGTCTTTTAATCATATTCAATCGCTACGTAACAATGAATTTCATCGTGTAAAAGATGATGTTACACAAACAACTAAAATAACCAGTATGGAGCAATTACATCAATTACTAACTGAGGTTTATCAACTTGATCTTGATGTTGCTATCTCAGCGTTTTTATTTCATAAGTTTGTTGCTTCTAAAGCGGTATAAAATGAGGGTAATAACCGATGAAATATACTCTAATAGAGAATTTTATTTTATTACTTTGGGTCAGCCTAATGGCATCATCATTTGTTGTTTCAGAGCAACTATCCCCTTATGTTAACCCTATTACAAGTACCGCATTAAGGTTTATATTGGCAACAATATTGATGATACCTTTCATAGGAAAAGCATTCATTGAACAATTGAACCGTAATATAATGTTCCACTACAGCATTATTAGTTTATTTTTAGTACTGTTTTTTATCGGATTATTTGAGGCACTTAAAACCACCAATGCTATGCGCACGTCGGTCATTTACACCTTATTGCCCTTACTCAGTGTCGTAATAACTTATATTGGCTTGAAACTCGTGACGCCTAGCAGACAAATAGCAGGTTTTTTGATTGGTACACTAGGCGCAATATGGGTATTACTGGCCTTTACACAAAACACGTTAACTTTAATGGGGTGGCGAATCGGCGATAGCATATTTTTAGTCGCTTGTTGTTGCTTGGCTTTACACGTGATCTTAATTAAAAAGTGGGCAACCGATGTGCCACCTATGTTGGGTGCATTTTATATTATGTTACTGGGCAGTTTAATCTTATTGCCTTTTTTAATGCTTTTTGGTGACTTAAAGGATGTTGCTTGGCAACAAAGTAAATTCTGGCAGATATTATTATATTTAACAGTATTTACCACTATCGCTACTTTTTTTTTGCAGCAATATTTATTAAAAAAAGTAGGCCCTAATCGCCTTTTAGCTTTTACCTATTTAATTCCAAGTATCGTGGTTATACCGCAGGGGATAGTAACGTTATCTCAGCTATACATAGCTTTACCGGGAATAATGTTAACTTTATTAGCGCTTTATTTGATATCTTCGCAGCGTCAATAATTTTATCTGGAACTATAAAATGGATATAATAAGTAAATGAGCCTACAAAATCACATGGAAGACTTCGTCCAATATTTCTCAGATGGTAACTTGAGTATTGACAGAGCCAATTTTGAGAAATTTGGCCTAAAGGCTAAACTCAAATATTATCAAAAAGGTCAGCAGTTAATTACTCAAGGACAGCCAGCAGCTAAGTTATTTTTTTTGGTCAAAGGGTTTGTTCGTTATATGAGTGTTTCTCCTGAAGGCAAAGAATTTACGCAATCTTTTGCTTGTGCGCCAAGTATTAGTGGTTCAACTAGAGCAATGACAAGAAATGTAGCTACTTTGTTTAGTATTGAAGCATTAGATGATGTGATTTGTTTGGAGTTTGAATGGCAGGTGTTTTTTGCACAAATGCAATATCAACCCGGTTTTATGTCAGCATATAATCACTTACTCGAAAATATGTTTATTAAAAAAGAAGAGCGTGAATATGCTTTTGTACAACTAAGCGCCGAGCAGCGGTATTTAACTTTTTTAGATCAAAATCCACAGCTACGTGACAAAATACCGCTTAAAATGATTGCCTCACATATTGGTATTACCCCAATAGCGTTAAGCCGTATTCGAAATAAGCTAAAATAGGTAAATCAAGCTAGGTGGCTTTAGCGATTAACTGCGCCAATAATACATTAAACTATTAATAAAGCTGCTTATTTAGCGGGGTACACTTACTCCTAAAATATGCACTGTTTGTTAAAGTACGCTCTTACCCTGAGAAAAATGACAGCTAACAGGTAATTATTGACTCAAAATAAAAAGCAACATAATATTTATTTTACTGACTGCGCACTGGCCACATTACGACTTTTTCATTATTTGCGATGTTGTCACCTTTAACAGTGCTGATCACTGTTATCGGCGGATTAACCTTTTGCACCTCTTATACTTTAGCAAGGAAACTACATGATTTCGATCATTCTCAATGGCAGCGAGCAATCGTTTGATGTCGAAACTGATATGCCTTTACTCTGGTTAATTCGTGAAGAAGCGGGTCTTCGTGGTACTAAATTTGGTTGTGGCATTGCACAATGCGGCGCGTGCACGGTACACGTGGATGGCCAAGCCGTGCGCTCTTGCATGTACCCCGCTGTAGCTGCACAGGGTAAACAGGTAAATACGGTTGAAACCCTAGGTTCAAAAGATACCCCTCATGCCTTACAAACGGCGTGGATAAAACATCAAGTGCCACAGTGCGGTTATTGTCAGTCAGGAATGATGATGGCCGCTGCCGCATTATTGCAAAGCAACCCTAATCCAAGCGGCGACGATATTGATGTTGCGATGACTAACATCTGTCGCTGCGGAACTTACAGCCGAGTCAAAGCGGCCATTCTCGATGCGGCAAAGGAGATATCATCATGAGTATGACACGTCGGATGTTTGTTTTTGGTGGCGCGGCGATTGGTGGTGGCTTGGCGTTAGGCGTGATTGGTCTAGGTACGCACTTGGCACTTCACGATCGCCTTGCCGTTCAGCGTGAGGGTAACGGCAAAGATACTTTGCTAAACCTATGGCTTCGTGTCAACCAAGACAATACGGTTACGCTATTATCTCCACATACCGAAATGGGTCAAGGTGCGGGCACAGGTTTAACCCAAATTGTAGCCGACGAGCTCGACCTAAACTGGGAGCAAATCAAGCTAGAAATCGCTCCCCCGAGCACTGAATTTTCAAACGGCGGTGTCTTCGAAGGTTTCATTGGCGAAATGATGGGTAAACCGCCGCAATGGGCTGAGCATATTGCCAGTAACGCTTTTAACCGCTTAGCCGACGTGCTTAACATGCAAATGACAGGCGGTAGCGCCTCGATTCGTTTTACCGGCTGGCAAGTCATGCGCGAAGCCGCCGCTGCTGCGCGTCAAATGCTAATCAACGCGGCCATTGATAAACACAGTGCCAGCGCCAATACCAGCACCGACTCTGGCTTTGTGGTTGATGGAGATAATCGCTGGAGCTATGGTGAGTTGGTTGAGCACGCAGCAACCTTAGCCGTTCCCAAAGATTACACATTACGCCCACCAAGTGAGCGTAAGTTCATCGGTAAGGCCATGCCTCGACATGATCTAGCCGATAAAGTATTTCTCGAAACCCAATACGGTATTGACCATTATGTTGATGGCATGCGCTACGCGGCTATTGCACACAGCGGCGTTTTTGGCGCCGACGTGGCAAGCATTGACAACCTAGATGAAATAATCGCTATGCGCGGCGTGTTTGCCGTTGAGAAAATGGGACCCTCAGTAGCTGTTATTGCTGATAACCCATGGCGGGCAGAACAAGCAGTAAAAGCCTTAAAAATCACCGCAGCTTCCCATGAAAATAGTGACTTGAACTCGGCCAGTATTGAAAGCTTTCAACGTCAGAGCCTACAAGGAGAGCTTAGCGATGCGCACGCCGTTGGCGATGTGGCATCGGTGCAAGATGGCACAGGCGAAACCATCGCAGCAGAATTTTGGGTGCCTTATTTAGCACACGCCACGATGGAACCCATGAATGCCAGCGCGTGGATGGAGGGCAATAAATTTCATGTCGCCGCTGGCGTACAAAATCCGTTGTACGCACGTGCACACGCGGCAAAAGTTGCTGATATGGACATTGAAGACGTCGTTTTTCACGCCCACTCAATGGGGGGCGGCTTTGGACGTCGGGTAGGTTTCAGCATGAGCGAAGATAATCCCATTATGTGGATTGACGAAGTTGTCACTTTGGTGAAAAAACATAAATTTCCAATCAAGCTCACTTGGTCGCGTGAGGCCGATACCCGACAAGATGTCTACAGACCCGCGATCCTTGCTAATTTCTCTGCGCAGCTTGATGAAAATGGCAAGCCAAGTTACTGGAAATCGGCAAGCTACGGCAGTGAAGGTGGTGCACCAGCAGCCATGACGCCATACAATATAGACAACGTGCAAGTGCAATTCGCCAATCACCCATCCCCAATTCCTGTCGGCTTCTGGCGCAGTGTCGAAAACAGCCAACACGCATTTTTCAACGAAAGCTTTATTGATATCTTGGCTGAAAAAGCACAAAAGGATCCAATTGCATACCGACTATCTCTGCTAAACAAAGACGATGATCACGCCAAATGCCTAAACGAAGTAGCTAAACTGTGTAACTGGCAGCACGGCGTTAGCGCTGACGGTAAAGCCATGGGTGTTGCTGTACAGAAAAGCTTTGGCACCATGGTGGCAACGGTGGCCGAGGTTTCACTGCAAAATGACAAAGCGCGCGTACATCGCGTTTGGGTTGTTACCGACAGTGGTGTGGTGGTAAATCCCGATTCAGCAACCGCGCAGGTTGAAGGTGGCATCATGTTCGGATTAACCGCCGCACTATACGGGCGGTGTGATATTGAACATGGTGGTGTTAAACAAAGTAATTTTCACGACTATCCCATAGTGAAAATGACCGAAGCGCCCATTGTTAATGTCAAGCTTCTACAAAGCGACAACACACCCGGTGGCTTTGGTGAAGTGGGTGTACCAACCATTGCCCCAGCCGTTGCAAATGCACTCGCGGTATTAGGCAAGAGGCCAACTCGCCTGCCAATTAATGCCTAGAGGTTTATTTTTTTGAGGGGAGGGGCCGCTTTGAGCCTTGAATTTAGCCACAGGGTGAAAGATAGAAAGTGCTTGTATACCCAAACTACCTCAAGATAAAACTCGTATCTTGAAGTGGCTTGGGTATATATTCTCAGTTAGTTAAATAGCGAAATGGGCAGGCAAAAATCTAATTCAAAGCGTTCATTTTCAGATAAAAATTGATTTTTTTGGTAATGAACATAAGCAGGTGTCGATAACATTTTATAGCCTGATGTCGGCAACCCAGAGACATCTCAAAAGTTGATTTAAAGGCGCGGCTAAATGATGATACCGAGGAAAATCCTGATTTGGTGGCAATGTTTAACACCGACGATTTAGCATCGAACATTAACTGATTGGCGGCAAATTCCATCCGTGTACGCCGAATATAATGATGCACAGGCTCACCGACAATCCCTTTAAAAAGGCGATGAAAATGCTGCTCTGAATAGGCAGCAATGGCGGCGAGTTCTTTCGCTAACAACTCATTACTAATATCCTGATGGATAAAATATAACACGTCGTTAATACGTGATATTTGTTGGCTAGTTGGTATCAATTTTCACTCGAACAGTATAATGAATAGCATAAATGGACATATATTACAGCATAAACGGACAAGTAATAGGCTGCAAGTTATCGTACTCTTTAATCATTATTAATAGAGCGAACCTACCATGAAATTAGCTAAATCGTTGCAAAAAATTCAACCCTCTTATATCCGTGAAATTTTAACTGCCGCATCTGCTCCAGGTGTTATTTCGCTCGCAGGAGGATTACCTGACGATGCAACATTTCCGCTAGCATTAATGGCTAAATCATTAACTGACTTACCTAATCGTACTCAGTTATTTCAATATGGCAATACCGCCGGATATGCACCACTACTTGAATACTTGAGAGAGCGTTATCAATTACCCGCATCGCACGACGGCATTGTTTGCACAGGCTCACAACAAGGGTTAGATCTTATTGCTCGAGCATTTATTAATCCCGGTGACAAAATTGTGATGGAGGCGCCAAGTTATTTAGGCGCGATTCAAGTATTTGGCCTTGCTCAAGCTAAAATTGAGAGTGTTTCACAGCGAATGGATGGCCCTGACTTACATGAATTAGAAGCCTGTTTTGCAGCGAAAGATATTACCTTATTTTACGCCGTACCTGATTTTCATAATCCAACAGGCGTATGCTGGTCTTTAGCCGTGCGTCAAAAGGTTGCACAATTGTGTCAACAATATAATGTAGCGTTTATTGAAGACGTTCCTTATCGTGAGCTTCGATTTAATGGCGTTCCTTTACCTTTAGTGTCAAGTTTTTGCCCTGATAACTCAATGGTATTACGCTCATATTCCAAAATAGCAACGCCAGGCATAAGGCTAGGTTTGGTGACTGGCAAAGCCGATTGGCTAGCAGCGCTTAATAGAGTAAAACAAGCCGCAGATTTACATTCAAGCATCCCAATGCAGGCGGTATTGTTAGATTTATTACAGCATGACGAGTTTACTCAACATCTCGCGAAATTACGTCATCTTTACCATGGACGATAGCAAGCGTTAATCGAAAATATTGTTATGAAATTACCATCAAATTGTCATGTAAATACGGTTGATGGCGGCATGTTTATTTGGTTGTCACTACCCGAGTGTGATGTTGACGCTTTAGCTAAATCCGCACTAGAGCAGGGTGTTGCGGTGGTGCCAAGCTCAGCATTTTATCAAGACAGAACAAGCGTTACTCCAGATTTGCGTTTAAACTTCACCAATGCCAGCATAACAGAGCTTGGTGATGCCATTGAGCGCTTAGCCAAGGTTATAAAGCAATATTGTTAGGCTTAGGGAGTAAATAGACTATCAAAATGGTAACGTTCGCCACCTAGCCCTCAGTGATCTCTGTGGTAAAGATTTTTAAGCTGAATAAATACTCAAAAAGTAATTATTGAAACAGACATTGATCAGCCAAAAATGAAAAATTTCTATTAAAATTGGTGACTAATTATCCTCCTAGTTACTCATCAGTTTGATATAATACCACCTAGGAATTTAGGTGAGTATAAATATG